>ERZ779916.26-NODE-26-length-37468-cov-1.75332_pt1 | contig 37468 bp, 32 predicted proteins | sample MGYA00511546_ERZ779916 | MGnify/ENA primary metagenome ERZ779916 (study PRJEB29588, sample SAMEA2142846) | human gut metagenome | biome: human gut; feature: human-associated habitat; material: faeces | place: Denmark | collected 2008/2010 ...
GGTTTTACAATATGAATTGAATAAAGAAAATAATATAAAAGACGATACATATAATATTTTGGCTTTCGAAAGCCAAAATATTGGTATAGATATTACTAGTTGTAGTCCAGATGCAACAGCTAATGTTCAATTATGGACAATAGATAATAACCCAGCACAAAAATTTAAACTAACATATAACAAAGAAGATAATACATATACAATTATGGCTGTTAATTCTGGAAAAGTCTTAGATGTTTCAAATGCAGGAATGACTAATTATGCGAATGTATGGCAATATGATTTAAATGGAACAGATGCTCAAAAATGGTACATAGTAAAAAATAATGATGATTCATATAGTTTTATATCTAAATTAAATGGGTTAGCACTAGATATAAGTGGTGCTTCATTTAAGAATGGGACGAATGTACAAGTTTATGAATATAATAATTCGAGTGCACAAAAATTTATTTTAAAAAATGCATATCCTATGAAAGGTGAAAGAAGTATTGAAGATGGTGTTTATGAGTTAAGTGCAAAAGGGAATATCTTACAAAGCCTAGATATAGTAAATGGTAGTACAGAAGAAAATGCGGAAATACAATTATGGACAAGTAATTTTACAAACGCACAAAAATTTATCGTAAAATATGTAGGAAATGGATATTATAAAATAATATCTAAGATTTCTGGAAAAGCTTTAACTGTGGAAAGTTCAAATCCAAGTGTAGGGAGTAAAATTATTCAAAAAACAGATGAAAATTTAGATACTCAAAAATGGATAATAAAAGAAACGGATGTTAATACTTACTATATATATTCTAAATGTGGTAATTTATGTATTGACGTTCCAAGTGGAAATACATCTAGTGGTAATAAACTACAGTTATGGGGAGAAAACGGAACAAATAGCCAAAGATTTATATTTGTAAAAAGAGAAATAACAGGAAAAAAGACCATAAATGATGGAATATATAAAATAAATTTGAAAAATAATAAAGTTTTTGATATAGATGGTGGAAAATTTAATGCGTGTGCTAATTTACAAACATGGGCTAATGCTAATGTTCAACAACAAAAATTTAGAGTAAAGTATAATAATGATGGAACATATACTATAACAGCAATTCATTCTGCAAAAGCATTAGATGTGCAAAATGGTGGAACAGCTTTATATACAAATATATGGCAATATGATGTTAATGGAACAGACAATCAAAAATGGGTAATAGAAGATATTGGAAATGGTTATTATAATATAATATCAAAGGCAAATGGTTTATATATTGATATTAGTGGAGGATTAAGTAATAATGACTGTACAAATATTCAATTATATTATAATAATGGTACTGATGCACAGCAATTTAAATTTATGCCAATAAATATAATTGATGAAGATAGTTATCAGATACAATCAACGATAAACCCTAGAAAAGTATTAGATGTTTCCAATGGTTCGCAAGAGAATTATGCAAATATTCAATTATGGGATTATTCTAGAGTACCTCAACAAAGTTTTAAATTTCAAGCACTTTCAAATGAAGAATATATTATTATTGCAGATCATTCCAATAAAGCATTAAATGTACAAAATGACGGAAACGAACCGGGCACTAATGTATGTCAATGTGAAAAAAACGGAAAGGAAAACCAAGAATGGATAATACAAGAGGCTGGAAACGATACATATTATATAATTTCATCTGCAAATGGATTATGTTTAGATGCAGAAAGTGGTCAAGCAAATAATGGAACAAATATACAAGTTTATACACAAAATTATACTAGTGCACAAAAATTTAGAATAACTCATAATAATAAATTAGTAATTGTCTTAAATGCAGGTCATGGCGGATATGAGACTGGTTGCGCTAATAATTGGAAAGGCTTAGTAGAAAAAAATATAACACTTCAAATTGCTAGACATATAAGAGACGATTTATCTGGAATTCCAGATGTAACTGTGATATTAGCACGTGATGGTGATTATCAAATGAATTTAGAAGATAGAGCAATGATTGCACGAAATAACAATGCAAATTTATATGTAAGTCTTCACATAAATGATGAAGCATCTCATTCTGCAAGTGGTTCACAAATGTATGTGCCTTTTTATGAAGGACAAAGACATTATAATAGCGAAATGACAAAATTAGCTGAGCTAATTCAAGAAGAATTATCATATGTTGGAATTGGTAGAAATATTTCTGGAGGCATTACAAAACGAAATATAGACCAAATTCCAAAATATCAATATTTACTAAATGGACAAGTTGTTCAAGCAGATTATTATGCAGATATTAGACATGCTATGAAAGGTGATACATTAGATTATGGACCAGATTTAAACACAGAAACTGGTGTTCCTGCTATACTTGTAGAACATTGCTTTATGAATAGTTCAGATTCAAATTTATTAGATTCAGATGAGGATTTAAGAAGGGTTGCACAAGCAGATGCAAATGCAATAAAGAGGTATTTTGGATTATAAAATAAAGGTTGAATAATAAGTATTAAAATGATATTATATGAAAAAATAAATTCATAAAAACATAGATTGGAGAGTATTATGAAAAAAGTTTCAGTTATAATACCAATGTATTATGAGGAAGAAGTTGCAGAAGAATGTTATAAAAGACTAAAGAGAGTATTAGAAAGCATTAATAATTACGATTATGAACTAATTTTTATAAATGATGGAAGCAAAGATAAAACTCTAAGTATATTAATAGATATAGCAAATGAAGATAAAAATGTAAAGATAATTTCTTTTTCTAGAAATTTTGGACATCAATGTGCTGTAACTGCTGGGCTTCAATATGTTACAGGAGATGCCATAGTAATAATTGATGCGGACTTGCAAGATCCGCCAGAACTTATACCTGATATGTTAAAACTTTGGGAAGATGGAAACGAAGTAATATATGGAAAGAGAAAATCTAGAAAAGGAGAATCAAAATTTAAATTATTAACTGCTTCAATGTTTTATAAAACATTAAACGCGTTATCAGATGTAGAAATTCCAAGAGATACAGGAGACTTTAGATTAGTTGATAGAAAAGTTATAGATGTTATAAACTCTTTACCCGAGCATAATAAGTTTTTAAGAGGACTATTTAGTTGGGTAGGATTTAAGCAAACACCTTTCGAATATGAAAGAAAAGAAAGGTTTGCAGGTAAAACAAAATATCCGTTAAAGAAAATGTTAAAATTAGCTAAGGATGGAATATTTAGTTTTTCAATTAAACCTTTAAAAATTGTAGGAACAATGGGGACTATTTCTATAGCTATATCATTAATAATTCTAATATATGCAATTCTTTCATATATATTTGATTGGAACAATTTAACAGCGGGGTGGACATCTTTAATGGTAACAATGACATTTTTAAGTGGTATGATACTTATATCTTTATGGATGATAGGAGAGTATATAGGAAGAATTTATGATGAAACAAAGAGAAGACCACAATATATAATAGAAAGGACTTTTAACATTGGAGAAGACAATAAAGAAAAATAGAGATTCTAATATAGAATTATTAAGAATTATAGCAATGTGTTTAATCATATTTCATCATATGGCTTTAAATACAGGTATAGTGGATGGATATACTGTAAATGGAAATATGATTTTTGGAATAATAGGTGGTATTGGCGGAAAAATTGGAGTTGTTATATTTTTACTTATTACTGGCTATTTTAGTATAAATAAAAACTTTAGTTTTAAAAAAGTATTTATTTTATGGTTACAAATTTTTTGTTACTCCGTAGGTTTTATGTTAGTATTTAGACTTACAGGAATAGAAAAATGGAGTAAAGTTGATACGATAAAAACTTTTTTTCCATTAGCATATAATCAATATTGGTTTATAACAGTATATTTATATATACTCCTATTAGCACCATTTATAAATAAGTTTTTGAATAGTTTAAGTAAAGAAAATTATAATAAACTATTAGCTATTCTAACAGTTATTTTTGCAGTAATTCCAACTATATTTTATTCAAATGGTTTGATTGGAAGTACTCAAACTCCAATTGGAATTTTATTATTTATATATGTATATATTATTGGTGCATATATTAGACTATATGGAATAAAATTCTTTGAAAATAAAAAGCTAAGAAATATAATTTTAATTTGTTTAGGATATATGATAGTAATTGGAAAAAAACTGGAACAAAAAAATATTTTTTGGTCAAATCTTTTTGCATATTATAGGGAGATGAATTCAATATTCATTTTAATACCTTCAATTGCTTTATTTTATATCTTTAAAGAATGGAAGCTTAGATGTAATAAAGTTATAAATTATTTTGCTAGTATAAGTTTTGCAGTCTATTTATTTCATGAAAATAATTTTATGAGATATAGATTATGGCATAATATATTTGGAATGGAATTTATAAAAAACATACCTGGGGGAGTATTTTCGACATTGATAATTGCTACAATTAGTTTTTATTTAATAACTGCAATAATAGAATTTTTAAGAAAAAATATAATAGAGAGAAATGTACTTAAATTAAAACCATTAAATCGTTTATTTAATAGAGTAGACAATTTCATGAATTTGAATTAAATAGGGGGAATTGCAATGTGTAATGTATCTGTTATTACAATTTTTAAAAGAAGACACAAGAAAGTAAAGGAATGTTTAAATAGTTTAATTAATCAGACATTATCAAACACAGAAATAATTTGTATTTATAAAGAAGAAAATTCTGATATAGATAGATTTGTAAAAGAAACTCAAGAAAAATATAAACATATAAAAATTATATATAAAACAAAGGCTCAAGATGTAACAGCTAAAAATAAAGCATTAGAAGAAGCACAAGGAAAATATATTATAGTGATGAATGGTGATATGTGTCTAGAAAAAACAGCTTTAGAAAAACTATATAATGCACAGGAAAAAAATGGTACAGATATTGCAATTTGTGGTTTTAATATAATAGATATAAATACAAATCAATTAATTCATGAAGGACTTAATAATAAATTTAAAGAAGTAGAAGAGGTAAATGGAAAAAATGAAAATTTTGCATATTTAAATCTAGATGGTGGAAATAAATTAATAAAAAAAGAAATTGCAAAAGATATTGGATTCCAGAATTATGATGAATGTCAAGATGAAATATTTATATTAAGTTGTTATTCTAAGGCTAATAAGCTTTCATTTATAAATGAACAGTTATATTATAAATATGAAGATAATTCTAATAAAAATTTGAAAAATCAAATTCAAATTAAAGATCTAAAAGATGGTCTTGTAGAAGTTAAAAAATTATATAAAGATGCTGGTAAATACGAAAAAATGAAAAATATGTTAACATTTATAGCTTTTACAAGAATTGGAATGAGAGCCTTACTAGAATTAAATATAAATAAAAATGGAGAATTAAAAGATAATATAAGAGATATAATGAATTATCTAGATATAAACTTCTTTGAATGGAGAAAAAATCCATTTTTAAAATTAAAAAATGTGCCTAGAAAAAAATATTGGATTGCTTATACTTTGTATAAATATGGGTTCCAACAACTATTTATAAAAATATATAGTAAACCAATAGAAAAGGGAAATAAGTTGTTAATAATGTAATTCCGGTTCGAAACGTTCGGGATTAGGGGACGTTCCTCGAGCTCCTTTTTTAGTAAATTATATTAAAAAGCTATCAAATTGATTTGGTGGCTTTTTAAATTACATGCTCAAAATTTATATTTATTTAAAATAAATTTATAGTTTAACAGATGCTAAAAAAGCTAGTTATGTACAAAGTATAAATTTTATGGTACAATGTATTATGTAACTCGATATAGTGATGATAAAAGATCAAACACGGAGGAAATGCTATGAGAAAAGGTTTAGCAACAGTTGTAACTTGTGGTCTGGTTATTGGAAGCAGTTTTTTTTGCTCAACGATGAGTGTAGAGGCTGCATCTGCAGTATCAATAAGAACTGCTAATGGAAACTACTCGACAATGGGATTCGGTGGAAGCTTCCAAGAGATGGGAGCGAAAGTCCGGGAACACTTAACAGAAGGGCACGATAATCCAATTTGGTTTATTGCAAGTGAGAAATGTCACTCAGAGGCAGAATATTACTTTTCCACTGACAAAGAAAAGGAAGATTTGTCATGGGAGTATGATTGGGTCAAGTCTGATAGCGATACAGATTTCGTCCAGGTCGGAACCTATATGGATAATCGACTTCGGTCGAATCTGGAAGAAGCTTTTCAAAGTGATCCACAGAAGGCAGCAAAAGACGTGCTGTCATCTGCCGAAGAGGAATTTGCAGTAGAAATTGACTCTGCTCAGCCAATTTATTGGCATACCGAAGATGTTAACTCTGACAAGTTCTTGTTAGAAGTAGCAGTTGGAAAATACGTCATCGAACAGGGAGACTGTTTGAGTGTTCTTGCAGAACGCTTTAACACATCGGTGGAACAGTTGATGGCAGACAACCAGAACATCATAGATCCTGATTTAATTTATACAGGAGATTTTATTGTTGTAAAGTGAATCATCACATAACTGTCTAAAAATAAGGCAGCGGCCCTATAGGAATTAACATTCCTATGGGGCTTTTAATATTGGTATATTTATCTTGTAAACAAGACTAAAAAACTTGTATTTTTAGCGTATAAATGATATTATTCTTATTGAATAAATTGATACAAAGATTAAAAATTAAATAGGAGATTATTATGGACGAAGAAAATTTAATTAATCCAGAATTAATAAATGAGGAAGAAAATAGATTAGAAAATTCATTAAGACCTAAAACTCTTTCAGAATACATAGGACAAACAAAAGTAAAAGAAAATATGAAAGTGTATATTGAGGCCGCCAAAAAAAGAGGAGAACCATTAGACCACGTACTTTTATATGGTCCTCCAGGACTTGGTAAAACAACATTATCTAATATAATTTCAAATGAAATGAATTCAAATATAAAAATAACATCAGGACCAGCGATAGAAAAGCCAGGAGATTTAGCTGCATTACTCACAAATTTATCAGAATTTGATGTGTTATTTATAGATGAAATTCATAGACTAAACAAAAGTGTAGAAGAAATTTTATATCCAGCTTTAGAAGATTACACATTAGATATAATTATCGGAAAAGGACCAAGTGCTAGGTCAATAAGATTGGATTTGCCTAAATTTACATTAATAGGTGCAACAACTAAAGCAGGTTCATTAACTACACCATTAAGAGATAGATTTGGAATTGTAGAAAGATTAGAATTGTATGAGCCAGAAGATTTACAAAAAATTGTAAAAAGATCAGCAGGAATTTTGAATGTAGATATAGATGACACTGCAAGTATGGAAATTGCAAAGAGATCAAGAGGTACGCCAAGAATTGCAAATAGAATTTTAAAAAGAGTAAGAGACTATGCAGCAGTTTTAGGAGATGGAAAAGTAGATTTAAATATGGCTAAAATTGCGTTAAATAAATTGGAAATAGATGATTTGGGCCTTGACCAAACAGATAGAAACATATTGCTAACAATAATACAAAAATATGCAGGAGGTCCAGTTGGTATTGAAACGTTAGCTGCTACAACTGGTGAAGAAATAGAAACTATTGAAGATGTTTATGAACCTTTTCTAATGCAGATAGGCTTTATAGCACGTACACCAAGAGGAAGAATTGCACTTCCTATAGCATATGAACATTTAAACTTAGAGTACAATAAATAATTAATTACCAGAAATTCTAGTTTTACCAAAAAATATCATTAAGCAAAATTAATATTTTAGATTGGAGATAAAGTGAAAGAGAAAACAAAAACAAAATTAATAGATATTTCCTTTTTTGTAATAATGATGTTGCTATTTGCATCTACAGTATTTATAAGGAATCTAGCTAATTTAGATGAAATATGGAATTTTAATTTTGCAAGGAACATTGCAAATGGTTTAATTCCATACAACGATTTTAACATGTTACAAACACCATTATTATCATTTATACTTCGGAGGCATTTTTAAGTTATTTGGACAAGAACTTTTTGTTATGAGAATTGCATCTACTGTTTTAGGTGCAGGAATAATGCTGGTGTCATTTAAAATATTAAAAGAATTAAAATTAAATATTAAATGGTCAATATTATCGTCAGCTTTATTATTTTTATTTATAAAAGATAATTTTTATATTATAATTATACGATCTTATTTATAATATTAGTGTTAATTTATGCAGAATTAAAATATAAAAAATATAGTACAAGATACAATTTGTTAATCGGTCTGCTTGCAGGCTTAACAATCTTGCTAAAGCAAAGTACTGGAATAATTATATCAGCTATAACAGTGATATATCTATTAGTAGAAAAAAGAGATAAGCAGACGATAAAAGCAATATTATATAGAGTTTGTGGTGTTTTAATTCCTTGTATAATTTTACTAATATATTTACTAGCAACAAGTTCTATGTCAAGTTTTATAGACTATTGTATTTTAGGAATAGGAACATTTAAAAATAGTATATCTTATCTTAAACTACTAAGAGGAGGAGATTTGACAGCCATTTTTGGTATGATAGTTCCATTTATTTTAGTAGTATTACTTGTAATAAATATAATCAATATAAAACGAAAAGCTATAAAAACTAAAGAAAGTAATTTAATATTATTTGTATATGCTGTAGCTGAGTTTACAGTAGTATATCCAATAGCAGACGAAGTACATTTTGTAATAGCTGCATTTCCTGCAATTTTAATCACGTTATATTACATATGTAAAAAAATTCAAGAAATAAAGAATATTAAAGTATCTATATTTATAGAGCATTTTATGAATATAATAACAATATCATTTGTAGGAATATTAATTTTACAAGCAATTAATGATATTTATTTATATACACAAATGGATAAATCAGTATTAAATCATTTTTCAAATATACCAATTTCTTCTACATTACAAGATAGGATAATAGAAGTAGATGCATATATTCAAGATGAAGAAAGAGATGTGTATATATTAGATTCAGAAGCAGCTGTATATATGATACCATTAGATAAATATAATAAAGATTTTGATATGTTTTTAAAAGGAAATTTAGGGTCAGCAAGTGAAGAAGGACAAATAGAAAAAATAAAAAATATGGAAAATGCAGTGATATTAATAAAAAATGATAAAATGGGATTAAACTGGCAAACACCAACAGTAGTAATAGAATATATAAGAAATAACCTAGAAAAGATAGGAACAGTAAGCTTTTTTGATGTTTATGAACTTAGACATTAAAATTAAAAAGGAGGAGAAAATGAAATTATTAATGCATACTTGTTGTGCACCATGTAGTGTGTATTGTATTGATTCATTAAGAAAAGAAGAAATAGAACCAACTGTATATTGGTATAATCCAAATATTCATCCATATATGGAGTATAAAGCAAGAAGAGATTGTTTAAAAGAATATACTAACAGCATAAATGTAGAAGCTATTTTCGAAGAGGACTATGGCTTAGATGAATTTTGTAAAAATGTAGTATGTGATTTGCAAAATAGATGTCAAAATTATTGCTATAAAGTTAGATTAGAGCAAACCGCTAAATATGCTAAAGAACATGGTTTTGATACTATTTCTACAACTCTTTTGGTTAGTCCTTATCAGAAACATGATATTCTAAAAATGCAAGGAGAGAAAATTGCAAAAAAATATGGCTTAGATTTTTTATATAGAGATTTTAGAATTGGATTTAGAGAAGGTCAAGCTAAAGCAAGAGAGTTAGGTTTATATATGCAAAAGTATTGTGGATGTGTTTTTTCAGAGGAAGATAGGTACAGCAAAAAAATAGCTAAAGATAAATTAAAATAAAAAGGTGAAAGTTATGATTATACAAAATAAAGATAGGAGTACTAATCCAAAAAAGCAATATAAAGCAGATAAGCAAGCGATTAATTCAGAAATAAAATCACATACAATGTGTTTAAATCATGCAATTGAAGATTTAAATCGAGCACAAGAAACATATGGTTTTAACTCTAACGAATATAATGCAGCCTTTATACAAACAGAAAGATGGAGATATTGTATAGAAGAAAATAATTTAGCTTTAAAGTTTGTTAGACCCAACAACCAGAACGATATAGAATATAGAATTAATCAGTATAATGAATTTACAGAAAAACTGCAGTCTGTTATTTCTAAGAATTTAGACTTAAGATTTCATGGAACACCAATTTATTTTGCAGAACAAATTATAAAAACAAAAACTATAACTTCTACTGCAGATAGATATAATGGCTATAGAAATTCTACAGATCGATATGGCGAATTTTCTGCATCATCAATTCAAACATTGGGAGAGACGATTAAATTATTTTCAGACATACAAGCATATTATCGTTCATTACCATGTGGATGTATATTTGCATTGTTTCCTAAAGGAACAGAAGATAATGAATTTCCAAACTTGATGAAAACTGTAGATCTTAGCCAGAATCCAGAGCAATTATATGGAATATTTACAACTCCAGAAAATATAGATAGGGTTAGTACATGGATGCAAGAGGCTGGATTAGATGCAAGTAAAGTATATACATTTGAGTCATTTTTAGAGCAAGTACAAGAGACATCTAGGTTAATTGATGGCGAAGAAGTTCAAGTTGTAGACCCAATATATAGTGAAGCAAATAATTTTGGGATTGAAGAAATGGAAAAATTATCATATGGAAGACAAACTGGACGTTTAGCACAACTTCAGTTTAAATTGAAAAATATTTTTTCTAGAAATATAGAAAAAGAGGGGGAAAGAAACAATGGAACAAGTAGAGATTAGTAATGCGGCAAAAGAAGTATTATGCCTTTGTGAATATTTTGACCCCGAAATTAATATGAAAATACCAGAGAACTTTTTATTAAAGTTAAAAGAACTAGCTAGCACATCAAATATTATAGTAAGTATAGACTATAAGAAAAAATTAACTGAACAAAATATTTCAGAAACCGCAAAGGATATATTGGCATTAATATATTATAGTTATATTGCAAAACCTGAAGAAAAAATTAAAATTAAAGAAGCATGGGATAAAAATGATGCAGAATATAGAGCATATATTAAAGAAAAATATGATCCAGAAAGAATTTTTAAGAAAGAAGCAAAAGTGGAAGAAAAAAATAATGAAGTTATTGTATACAATCAAAGTTTTATTTCAAAAATTATAGAAAAAATAAAGAGGATATTTAAGCAGAAATAGAGGAAGTAAAAACATGTAGTTGTTAGATTATTTGAATAATATAGATGATGAAATCTAATAAATGGTTACATAAATAATGGATAAAACATACAATATAGAAACTATATACATATACGTATATAGTTTTTTTAAATATAATAGGAGGAGTGAGTTTATGAAAAGTATAAAGATTATAGGGGACACTCCAATGATAAAAATTAATTATGAATTTAATAATAAGAGAAAATACATATATGCTAAACTAGAATATTATAATTTAACAGGAAGTATAAAAGATAGAGTTGCATTTTATATAATAAACAATGCTAAAAAGCGAGGAGATTTAAAAGAAAATATGCCAATAATAGAAGCAACAAGTGGCAATACGGGAATTTCATTGGCTGCATTAGGAAAGAAATATAAACACAAAGTATATATTTTTATGCCTGATTGGGTAAGTAAAGAAAGAATAGATTTAATGAAGGAATATGGAGCAGAAGTAATACTATATTCAAAAGAAGAAGGTGGATTTATAAGATGTATAGAAGAAGCAAAAAAACTAGCTATTGACAAAAAGGGTTTTTTAGCTAACCAATTTGCAAATAATGATAATTTTTTAGCGCATTATGAAACAACAGGAGAAGAAATTATAACTCAAGTTCCAGAAGAAATATATGGTTTTGTGTCTGGTGTTGGAACTGGTGGTACTTTAATGGGAACTGGTAAAAGATTGAAAGAAAAATTTAAAAACTTACAAATAGTAGCAATAGAGCCGGATAAAATGCCTCTAATTACTAGTTTAAAATATCACAAAACTATACAAACTAATGGAACTCATAAAATAGAAGGTATTGGCGATGAATTTGTACCAGATTTAATAGATAAAAATGAAATTGATGATGTTATATTGGTAAATGATGATGATTCAATAAATATGGCCAAAAAATTGGCAAAGGAATTAGGTCTGGGAGTTGGGATTTCTTCAGGAGCGAATTTGATAGGAAGTATATTATTAAATGAAAAAATAGATAAGCCAGTAGTTACTCTATTTGCAGATGATAATAAAAAGTATTTATCTACAGATTTGTTTAAAGAATTCAGGCAAAAAGATGAATGGATTTCTACTAAGATAAAATTAATTGATTATAATATTATATAAAAAAAGAAAACCCCGCAGGGTCAATCCAATATAATTATTGTAGTAGATTGAACTTGCGGGGAAAAGTGTTTTAATTTACGGATTAATTGGAATTGGAGAAATCTTGTACGTCCTGCAGCCACAGATTTCTTCGCACTTTGTGACGTTAGCCAGTGCAAACATGTAATAACTGTCGAAGAAGTGAACATATCTGCCAGGAAAGTGTTGGCTTAAATATAAAGATATGTCTGTTTCGATATGGTATCCTGCTAGAAAGTCATAGTCTTTAGATTTTTCTTTGCAAGATGTCATTTTGCAGGTATCAATTTGCAAAGAATCTTGAATCCCTGCCCGCTTTAAAGCGTCGACCAAAATCTCGCTAACTCTGTTTAATGTTTCTTTAGTCTCCCGATTAAAATCGTTGTAAATCAGCAATACTTTTTTCATGATAACCTCCTTGATGTTAAAAGGGAAATACCCTTTTTTATACTTAAAATGTTTCTTGGTCAACTTTTATTATACCATATTTTGTAAATAAAAACAATATTTTACAAAATTTAGCACTAGAGAGCAAAAACAAATTATTTGCTAAACTTAAAAAAACTTTGTATAATCTATATGCAATATCAAGTAAGGTAAGTGCAGAAAAGAATACTATATAAAACAGATAAATAGGAAAACTTGGAGGAGAAAATGGCACTATTAGAAGTAGAAAATTTAACACATTCGTTTGGAGACAAATTATTATATAAAGACTCTTCTTTCGAGCTATATAAAGGCGAACACATGGGGATTGTAGGTCAAAATGGAGCAGGAAAAAGTACTTTAATAAAAATATTATTAGGAGAAATTTTACCAGATAAAGGAACAGTAAGATGGCAAAATGGCATTACCATAGGAAATCTAGACCAATATGCAATAGTAGAAGAAGAACAAACAATTTTTGATTATTTAAGAACAGCATTTAAAGACTTATATAAATTAGAAGAAGAATTAAATAAATTATATGAGGAAATGGCAGAAAATTATAATGAAGCTATTTTAAACAAAGTTTCTAAATATCAAGAAGAATTAGAAGAAAGAAATTTTTATGCGATAGATAGTACTATACAAAAAGTTGCAAGTGGGTTAGGAATAACAGCACTTGGAATGGAAAACTGTCTAAAGAACTTAAGTGGTGGGCAAAGGGCAAAAGTAATTTTAGCAAAATTACTTTTACAAAATCCAGAGGTCTTGGTACTAGATGAGCCAACTAACTTTTTAGATAAAGAACATGTAGAGTGGCTGGCAGAATATCTACAAACTTTTAAAGGCGCATTTATAATAGTATCACATGATTTCGATTTTTTAGAGAAGGTTCCAACTTGTATTTGTGATATAGAATTCAATAAAATGAAAAAATACAAAGGGACATATTCTAGTTTTTTAAAACAAAAAGAATTTTTAAGAGAAGATTATATAAGGCAATATAATTCACAGCAAAGAGAAATAAAAAGATTAGAAGATTATATTGCAAAAAATAAGGTTAGAGCATCAACTGCGCAGATGGCAAAGAGTAGAGAGAAAAAGTTAGAAAAGATGGAAAAAATAGAAAAACCATCTTTTACTAGTAAACCGCATTTCCGTTTTAATTGTATCCAAAGTACTGCACAAGTAATATTAGAAGTAAATGGTTTAGAAGTAGGATATTATTATCCATTACTTCCTAAAATGAAATTTGACGTACAAAATGAGGAAAAACTAGTTATAACAGGATTTAACGGGATTGGAAAATCCACATTATTAAAAACTATTATGGGAGAAATTAAACCTATTTCTGGAAATTTTAAGTTTTCAGAAACAATTAAGAGTATAGGATATTATGAGCAAGATTTAAAATGGGAAGATCCACAGGATATTCCATTAAATATCTAGAGAATTTCCAAAATTAACGCAAAAACAAGTTAGAAAACATTTAGCCGATTGTGGAATAAAAAGGGAACATGTTATGCAACCTATCTCTACGCTAAGTGGTGGGGAACAAGCAAAGGTTAAGTTATGCAAATTAATACTAAAACCTTGTAATTTATTAATATTGGACGAGCCTACCAATCACTTAGATGCGGATACAAAAGAAGAGTTACAGAAGGCATTAACAGAATTTAAAGGAACTGTTATTCTAGTTTCTCACGAAGCGAGTTTTTATAAAGATTTAGCAACTAAAGTTGTAAATATAGAGAATTTATGTATTAAAAAAATTAAATAGATAGAATTAAAGAAGGAAGGGAAGCCTTCCTTTTTGCATATAAAAAGATTATAAATATCACTTGAATATTTTATAAAAAAATTATATGATTGTAAGGAAAATTTAAATTAAGAATTACAAAAGAATAAGGAGAAGGCATGAAACAAAGAACAAAAAACTTAATACTATTTTTTATTTTATTTGTAATAACTGGGGTTGTTTTTTGGAATTATGTATCAATGCACTATGCAACAGATACATATAATATAATGAATATAGGATATGAAAAATATGCAATAAATAATTCTTTAAGTGATGGAAGAATATTTATGTTTTTAATAGGAATGTTTGCAAATACAATAAATATTCCTATTAATGTTTATGTAATAACTTTAACTGTTATTGGTCTAATAATATCGTGTATAGCAGTTATAGTACTAAAAAATATGATAATGAAATTTTGCAAAAAAGAAACAAAATTACAAGAAGTTATTGCAATTTTAATATCATATTGTACAGTATTTAACTTTATGTATGTAGAGAATTTATATTTTGTAGAAGCTGCAGTTATGGGATTTAGTGTATTATTTTATATATTGGCAGTAAAACAAATTGTAGACAAAAAGAAATTATATGCACTTAAAGCAGGACTATTAGCCATAATAGCAACTTTTTGTTATCAAGGTACAATAGGTTTATTTGCACTATATGGAGTAGTATTTTCTATAGCTAAAAATGGAAAAAATATAAAGGAAATATTAAAAGATTTTGGAGTAATAATCTTAATTACAATAATTTCATTTGTGGCTAATTTAATTCAAATAGATATTGCAACATACCTTGCAGGAACTACCCAAAAAAGATTAAATGGAATACAAAATTTACTAGAAAATTTTATTTATGTGTTGGCTAGATTTGGTACAATGGTATTTAATACTATGTTTATAAGTAATTGTGGGCTATTTCCTAATTATTTAATGATGCTCTTTGTATTAATCATAACACTTATGGCTGGAATTTATGAAGTACAGACAAAGGAAAATGGTATAGTATTTAATATAATATTTCTTTTTGTATTAACTATGCTTATAACTTTTGCAATGTGTATTGTTAGTATTGCAAGTTATGATACAGGAAGAATTCATGTACCTGTAGGGGCTTTAATAGGAGTTATTTTTATTTACCTATTTTGTAAAACAAGCATTTTTGAAGAAGAGACAATCATTAAATATTTAATAATAACAACATTAATTGCTTATAATCTTATAACGATAGTAAATACAATATCGTTGCTATATCAACATAAACAAGTTAACGAGTTAGAAAGGAAGCAGTGTGAAGGCTTAGAAGATTACATAGAAACATATGAAAGAGAAAATAATGTAAAAATTACAGAGGCTAGATATTTTAAATTATCTAACATGAAAAAATATGGCTATTTTGAAGAAATAAAGAACGAGTCAGTTCTTACATATGATGGCGTTGCATGTACATGGTCTGCAATAGGTACAATTAATTTTTATACAGGTAGAGATTTTGCAGATAATTATCTAGAAGCATATCCAAATAAAGAATTGTTTTATGCATATGCAGCTAAAAGAAAGTTAGGATATGAAGGAAACTTTGTGATAATGGATGACATTTTATATTTCTTAGCATATATTTAAAAATTGGGTGATGATATGAAAAAAAGACAAAAAGACTACTTAATCTTTTTTGGAATATTTATATTGGCAATACTAATATATAGTAACTGGATAACTATGCATTATGCTTCAGATACATATAATATTATGAATGTAGGATATGAAACATATGCTACAAATTGGTCTTTAAAAGATGGAAGACTAATAATGTATCTTATTACTATGATATGTGCAAAACTTAATATATCAATAGAAATTTATGTGATAGGAACATTATTAGGAGCACTACTAATATCTGCTGGCTGTGTTATAAAATTAAAGAATATAGTTTTAGCGAATACTGAATATAGTTTAAAAAAAGAAATACTTGTTGTAATTGCTTCATTTTTTACAATATTTAATTTTATGTATATAGAGAATATGTATTTTGTAGAAGCAATTGTAATGGCACTAAGTTTATTAGCTTTTATATATTCTGCAGATTTTATAGTTAATAACAAAGGAATAAAAAATAAAAGCATAGCATTAATTTTAGCAATAATAGGAGTTATAGCATATCAGGGAACAGCAGGATTTCTTATTATAGTAACTTTTGTTTTTAGTTTATTAAAAAATAAAGTGGAATTAAAAGGTTCAAAAGAAAATATAAAAACAAATATAAAACAAATTTTAATAGATTTATTTGTAGCCGGTGTATGTGCACTTATTGGTATATGTATTAATATGCTAATAGTTAATATTATTGGAGATATAACAGGGAGACAGCAAACTAGGGTTGGTAGCATAGCTAATATATTTACAAATTTACAATATATTATTAGCAATTTTACGTCTATTTTAAAAGATAATATTGGCTTATTTCCAACTAATTTATTATATATATTCTTAAGTGTTATATTAATATGTTCATTAGTTTATGATATTAAGACTAAGAGTAAAAATTTTTTAACGATAAAAGAAATAAGTATAATAATTGTAAGTATAATATGTGGTTTTGTAGTATCGCTAGGTACATTATCAAGTTTTTATACTGGAAGACTACATTTTTCAATAGGAAGTATGCTGGGTTTTGCTTTAATTTGTCTAATTATGGAAAATGAGGACGAAATTTTTAGAAAAATATTTGCATTAATTTTAATAATTTATAGCTTTATTAGTATATATAATTGTATAATAGTTACATATGAACATAAATTAGTTAATAAATATGAACAAAAAGAAGTTCAAACAATAGAAAATTATATAAAAAATTATGAAAGTAGGGCAAACGAACAAGTAAAGAATATAGCAATATACACAATTAAAGGACAAGCAGATAAAACATATTTTGAGAATATTTCAAGAAAGTCTGTAGTAACATATAATGCAGTTAGATGTGATTGGGCTGCAGCTGGAGTTATAAATTTTTATACAAAAAGAAATTTAGAAACAGTAAACTTGACAAAAGATTTATTAACAGAATATCTTAAACAAGAGAACGAAAATGGTTATGGAATAGTAGATAATACATTAGTAATAGAATGTTATATGTATTAGGAAAGAAGGTTTATTTTGGGAAAATTAGTATTAATAGATGGTAACAGTATTTTAAATAGAGCTTTTTATGGAATTATGGGAAGTAAGATGCTACAGTCGAAAGATGGAACACCAACAAATGCGGTTTATGGTTTTTTAGCAATTCTATTTAAGATATTAGAAGACATAAAGCCAGAATATTTGGTAGTAGCTTTCGATTTAAAAGGACCTACAAAAAGACATGAAATGTATGATGGGTATAAAGCAAATAGAAAGGGTATGCCAGATGAACTTGCATGTCAAATGCCAATAATTAAAGAAATTTTAAGAGCAATGAAAATAGATATTGTAGAAAAGCAAGGTTATGAAGGTGACGATATATTAGGAACATTATCTGTTTATGGAGAAAAGCAAGGATTAGATGTAACGATTTTATCAGGAGATAGGGATACATTTCAGCTTGCAACAGATAAAGTAACTATAAGAATACCAAGAACCAAAATGGGAAAGACAGAAGTAGAAGATTTTAATAAAGCTAAAGTAGAAGAAATTTATAATTTAGAACCAAAACAATTAATAGAAGTAAAGGGTCTTCAAGGTGACACCTCAGATAATATCCCAGGAGTTCCAGGAATAGGAGAAAAAACAGCTTTAAAACTTATTCAAGAATATAAGAATATAGAAAATCTATATAAATTATTAGAGGCAGGACAAGCCGAAGATGTTAAAGGCAAAACAAGGGAAAGGATTTTAGAAAATAAAGATTTAGCTTTTCTATCAAAAGAACTAGGTACAATAAACGTAAATGCACCTATAGAAGAAAATTTAGAAGAATTTAAAGTAGAAGAATGGGATAAAACAGAGGTTTTAAAACTATTTAAAGAATTAAATTTTAACAGATATATAGAAAGATTTAATTTGGCCTCAGAAGATGAAATTGAACCAGAAGAAGTAGTAGAAAAATATGAAGTACAAGAAATAGACATAGATAAAGCTAAAGAAATGATATTAAAAACTAAAGAATTATTTTATCATTTCTCTACAAAAGAAGTAAATAAGCCAGGATGTATTATAAAAAAAGAATTTGAGTCATTCTCTTTTTATAACAAAGAGGAAAATAAAGCATATTTTGTAAAATTGTCAGAAGACTCATATAATGCTTTAAAAGAGATTTTTGAAGACAAAGCAATCAAAAAATATGGGTATAAGACATCTGAAGATTATATTTTATTAAAACAACTTGGAATTTTACCACAAAATATAATCTATGATGCAGAAGTTGCAGTATATGATTTAGATCCGTCAAATATGAAATACAAAATGCAAGATGTAGCCTATCAATATTTGGATTTCAATATGGAGGAGTATTTAAATGGCTTAGGAATAAAAAAACAAGAACAAATTAATTTGTTTGAGGAAAATGCTGATAATGATGAATATGAAAGATATTTAAATACTTTATATTGTTACTTGATTCAAAAATTATATGAGAAAACTACAGAAGAACTAGAAAAGCTAGAAGAAACAGATTTATTTAATAATATTGAGATGCCTTTAGTAGAGGTACTTTCAGAAATGCAATATGAAGGTATACAAATAGATAAGGATGAATTAGAAGAATTTGGAGTAACTTTAAAACAAAACATAGAAGAATTAACACAAGAAATATATACTTTAAGTGGAACAGAGTTTAATATAAATTCACCAAAACAACTAGGAGAAGTTCTATTTGAAAAATTAGAATTGCCAGTAATTAAAAAAACAAAAACAGGATATTCTACAGATGTAGATGTTTTAGAAAAACTAAAGAAAGAACATCCTGTAATAGAAAAAATCTTAGAGTATAGAAGTCTAACTAAATTAAATTCTACTTATGTTGAAGGGTTAAAACCTTATATAAATCCTGTAACAGGAAGAATTCATTCATATTTCCATCAGACTATAACTGCAACAGGTAGAATAAGTTCTACAGAACCAAACCTTCAAAATATACCAACCAGAATAGAACTTGGTAAACAACTAAGAAGAGCATTCAAACCCAAAGAAGGGTATCTATTTATAGATGCAGATTATTCACAAATAGAGTTAAGAGTGCTTGCACATATTTCTAATGACGAACATATGATAGAAGCTTTTAATAATAATGAAGATATACATAAACAAGCTGCTGCAAGCGTATTTAAAGTACCAATTAATGAAGTAACTAAAGAACAAAGAACTCATGCAAAAGCAGTTAATTTTGGAATAGTATATGGAATAAGTGATTTTGGTTTAGGAGAACAAATTGGTGTATCAAGAAAAAAGGCTAAAGAATATATAGACCAATACTTAGAAAAGTATAGTGGAATAAAACAATTTATGTCAGACATAGTAGAAGAGGCAAAAGAAAAGGGGTATGTTGAAACTTTATTTAAGAGGAGAAGATATATACCAGAGCTAAAATCTAAAAACTTTAATATAAGACAATTTGGAGCAAGAGCTGCAATGAACACTCCAATACAAGGAACAGCAGCAGATATAATGAAGATTGCAATGATAGATGTATTTAATAAATTAAAAGAGAGAAAATTAAAGTCTAAATTAATTTTACAAATACACGATGAACTTTTAATAGAAACTAAGGAAGAGGAAAAAGAAGAAGTAAAAAATATATTAAAAACATCTATGGAAAATGCGATAAAATTAAAGGTACCATTAAGAGCAGATGTGTCAGAAGCATATAATTGGTATGATTTAAAATAATTGTTACTTAAAGTTTTAATTAGCAAAGTATATACAAATAAATCTAGAAGAAAGGAGAGTATGGTATAGATATATCATACGGTAAAAAATGGCAAATAAATTACTAAAGATAATAGTTATATTACTATTTATATGTGCTATAATATATTTAGCATTTGGGGTGTTTGAAGTACATAAAATAATAATAAGACAAATCTATCCGCAAAAGTATTCGGAATATGTAGAAAAATACGCAGAAGAATATGATTTAGATTCATTATTAGTATATGCAATAATTAAAGCTGAAAGTAACTTTAAAGCAGATGTGGTTTCTAAAAGTAATGCAGTAGGTCTAATGCAACTTATGGATGCAACAGCAGAGGATACAGCAAATAAATTAGGAATGGAGTATAATAAAGAAGATTTAACAAATCCAGAAATAAATATAAAACTTGGAACTAAATATTTTTCGACACTATATGAAACATATAAGAATATTCCAATTGCATTAACTGCATATAATGCAGGTAGTGGAAATGTAGATAAGTGGTTAACAGAAGAAACAATTTCAGCAGATGGCTCAGATATAGAAAATGTACCATTTAGGGAAACTAATAATTATGTTAGAAAAATATTAAGAGATTATGAAATTTACAAAGATATTTATGCTGAAGAATAATCAGCTAGTAATAAAAAGGAGGAATTAATATGTCAATTTTAGTTACAGGAGGAGCAGGTTATATAGGTAGCCATACAGTAGTAGAATTATTAAATGCAGATAGAGAAGTTGTTATAGTTGATGATTTTTCTAATAGTAAACCAGAGGTTTTAGATGCAATTAGACAAATTACAGGCAAAGATTTTAAGTTTTATGAATTAAATTATCTTGATAGGAAAAAATTGGACAAGGTATTTAAAGAAAATAATATTGAAGCTGTAATGAATTTTGCAGGATTTAAGGCTGTTGGTGAATCTGTTCAAAAGCCAATAGAATATTATACAAATAATATTTCTGGTACGTTAACATTATTAGATGTTATGAGAGAAAATAATGTTAAAAAATTTGTATTTAGTTCTTCTGCAACTGTATATGGCAAACCAGAAGTTATTCCTATTACAGAGGAATGTAAAACAGGAGGAACAACTAATCCATATGGTACAAGTAAATTATTTATAGAACAAATTTTAAAAGATGTATATAAATCAGATAATACTTGGGATATAGTAATTTTAAGATATTTTAATCCAATTGGAGCACACGAAAGTGGGTTAATAGGAGAAGAACCACAAGGAATTCCAAATAATTTGATGCCATATGTCGTAAGAGTTGCAAATGGTACTTTAAAAGAATTATCTGTGTTTGGAAATGACTATGATACTCCAGATGGAACTGGTGTAAGAGATTATATTCATGTTGTAGATTTAGCAAAAGGACATATTAATGCATTGGAAAAACTAGAAAAAGAAGGAGAAGGCTTATTTATATACAATTTAGGAACTGGAAAAGGATATAGTGTTTTAGATATAGTAAAAACATTTGAAGAGGCTACAGGAATGAAGGTTCCATATAAAATAGCACCTAGAAGAGCAGGAGATATAGATACTTGCTATTCTGACCCAACAAAAGCAAAAAATGAATTAGGCTGGGAAGCTGAAAGAGATTTAAAACAAATGTGTATAGATTCATGGAATTATATAGAAAGAAAAAAATAATTTAGGTGAGAATGGTGGAAAACAAAGATATAGGGCAAAGCAAGAGTAATAAAATAGTATTTATATATAGAATTGTAGTATCAATTATAATGTTGGTTAGTATAATATTAGTGTATATATTAAACCATTTAGGTCAAAGTAAGGAAGTTGATGCTATGTTTGATTCTACACAAAATAATCTTTTAGAAGGGATTATAGGAAATACTTACGATAATACTATTGCTACAGAACATGTTACTTCAGAAGAATCTTTGAAGAAACTTAGTGATTGGCGTTTAATGTTAGTAAATTATGAAAATGAAATGCCAAAAGATTATGTTCCACCACTTTCTAATATAGATGAAGCTAGACAATTTGATTCTAGAGCAGTAGATAGCTTAGTACAAATGATGTTAGACATGAATGATGCCGGAATAAATCACATTTGGGCACAATCTACATATAGGGATCCAAAAAAGCAGAAGCATTTAATAGAAGAAAGCATACAAGAATACTTAGAACAAGGAAAATCTATGGAAGAAGCGGAAGCATTAACTGCAAGGTCTATTGGAGAACCATATAAAAGCGAACATAATTTAGGATTAGCAGTAGATTTTAATGATGTCAATTATGCTTTCGAAAACGAAAAAGCATTTACATGGCTTATGGAAAATGCAGAAAAGTATGGTTTTATATTAAGATATTCAGCAGATAAGGAAGATATAACGAAAATAAAATATGAGCCATGGCATTGGAGATATGTAGGCCCAGAATATGCAAAAGAAATGAATGATTTAGGCTTTTGTTTAGAAGAATATATAGAATATTTAAAGAATAATTAGGGATTTGAGGACGTTCCTTCCAATAGGGATTTGGGGACGTTCCTTTTTTCCCTATTTTGTTGAAGAAGAATAATCTAACAGTTAAAAGCAGTGAGTTATCACTGCTTTTAACTTTAGAAAGAATATATTAAATAAGTCGTGAAAGATTTTATAAAAATTGAATTTACATAAAATTTGAACTTTAAGCTCCGTCCCTAAAGTTCACAGAAAAAAATTAAAATAGTGCTAGCACATTTTTTTATTTTATGATACAATAACAAATGTGCTAAAAAGAAAGGAGAAATAGAAGAGATGATTAAAGAACTTGCAAAATACGTCAAACAGTACAAAAAATATGCAATTTTAACACCATTTATGGTTGTTTTAGAAATTGTAATGGAGGTTGTAATACCTTATCTAATGGCAAGAATAATTGATATAGGAATTCAAAATAATGATTTGGATTATATTATAAGAATCGGAATCATGTTAGTAATTTCTGCAATTATGTCTTTAATTTTTGGTGTGCTTTCTGGTAGATTTGCAGCTGTTGCATCTTCTGGATTTGCTAAAAATTTAAGACAAGGAATGTTTTATAACATTCAAAATTATTCTTTTTCTAATATAGACAAATTTTCTACATCAAGTTTAGTAACAAGATTAACAACTGATGTTACAAATGTTCAGATGGCTTTTCAAATGATAATAAGAGCATTAGTAAGAGGTCCTGTAATGATAGTATTTGCTTTAATTATGGTATTTTCTATTAATAAGGAATTATCATTGGTTTATGTTGTAACAATGGTACCTCTTGCAATATTATTGGCATTTATTTCTATAAAAGCACATCCATATTTCGAAAAGGTGTTTAAGAAATATGATGAACTAAACAGAGTAGTTGGAGAAAACTTGAATGCAATTAGAGTTGTAAAATCTTTTGCAACAGAAGATTTAGAAGAGAAAAAATTTGAGGACGTTAATTCATTAGTATATAAATTATTTAAAAAGGCTGAAAAAATAGTATTATTTAACAGTCCACTTATGCAACTTGCAATATATGGCTATATATTACTATTATCATGGCTTGGAGCTCAAACAATAGTAGGTGGAGCAATGCAAACAGGTCAACTTTCTAGTTTGATTACATATGCATGGCAAATTCTATCTAGCTTAATGATGCTTTCTATGGTATTAGTTATGATAATTATTTCTGAATCATCAGCAGAAAGAATTGTTGAGGTTTTAACAGAAAATCCAACAATTAAAAATAAAGAAAAAACAGTAAAAGAAATAAAAGATGGAAGTATAGAATTTATAGATGTAGATTTCCAATATGATGATGCAAAAGCAAATGAAATGTTACCACTTGAAGATATTAATTTGAAAATAAATTCTGGTGAAGTTATTGGAATTATTGGTGGAACAGGAAGCTCTAAAACATCTTTAGTTAATTTAATTCCAAGATTATATGATGTAAAATCTGGATTTGTTAAAGTTGGTGGAGTAGATGTTAGAGATTACGACCTAGAAACTTTAAGAAATGGAGTAGCTATGGTTTTACAAAAAAATGTATTATTCTCTGGAACAATAGCAGAAAATTTAAGATGGGGAAATGAACAAGCTACAGACGAAGAATTAGTAGAAGCATGTAAATTAGCTCAGGCAGATAGCTTTATACAAGAATTACCAGACAAATACGAAACAGTATTAGATCAAGGTGGAACAAATGTATCTGGTGGACAAAAACAAAGAATTTGTATAGCAAGAGCATTACTTAAAAAACCAAAAATATTAATATTGGATGACTCTACAAGTGCTGTAGATACAAAAACAGATGCATTAATAAGAAAAGCATTTAAAGAAGATATTCCAGATACAACAAAAATTATAATTGCACAAAGAATAAGCTCAATCATAGATGCAGATAAAATAATTGTAATGGATAATGGTAGAATAGATGGAATAGGTACATCTGACGAATTATTAAAAACAAACAAAATATACCAAGAAGTATATGAATCTCAAATGGGAGGAGATGATGCTAAAGATGAAAAAGAAAACTAAAAGAGCACATACATTAATGAGATTAATTAAATATGCTTTAAGTGATTATAAATTACAATTTATAATTGTATTAATTAGTATAATAATAAGTGCGGCAGCAAGTGTTATAGGAATACAATTTATTCAAACATTAATAGATGAATATATTACACCATTAATTGGAAATCAAAATCCTAATTATGCACCATTATTACAAGCAATTTTAATGATGGGATTAATATATCTTATTGGTATAATTGGTACATTTGTGTATAATAGATTAATGATTAATATAACGCATGGAACACTAAGAAAAATAAGAAAAGAAATGTTCGAACATATGCAAAAATTACCAATAGGATATTTTGATAGCCATAGCCATGGTGAGACAATGAGTACATATACAAATGATGTAGACACATTAAGACAAGCATTAAGCCAAAGTATCCCACAAGTGTTTTCTGCTTTAGTTTCTATGGCATCAGTTTTAGTTGGAATGCTTACAACTAATCTATATTTAACAGTTGTAGTATTAATAATGGTAGTTATAATGGTAATAGTTTCTAAATTTTTTGCTAAAAACAGTTCTAAATACTTTATTGCACAACAAGAGAATATCAGTAAAGTAGATGGATATATAGAAGAAATGATGAATGGTCAAAAAGTTGTAAAAGTATTCTGTTACGAAGACAGATCAAAGGAAAGATTTGATAGACTAAATGAAGAATTATTCCAAAGTACTACAAAAGCAAATTCTTATGCTAATACTTTAATGCCATGTATAGCAAATATTGGTAACTTAGGTTATGTACTAGTAGCTGTTATTGGTGGTGTATTTGCTGTTAATGGTGTATTAACAATTGGTAGTATAGCAGCATTTTTACAATATATAAAGGCATTTACAAACCCACTTGCACAAGTTTCTCAACAATTAAACTTTGTAACAATGGCATTAGCTGGTGCAGAGAGAGTATTTAAATTAATAGACGAACCAGTAGAAGAAGATAATGGTTATGTAACATTAGTAAATGCTAAAGAAGAAAATGGAAAATTAACAGAAACTACAGAAAGAACTGGCCTTTGGGCTTGGAAACATCCACACGAAGATGGAACAACAACATATACCAAATTATGTGGAAATGTGGAATTTGAAAATGTTACATTTGGTTATGTACCAGAAAAAACAATCTTGCACGATATAAGTTTAGTAGCAAAAGAAGGACAAAAAGTATCTTTTGTTGGACCAACAGGTGCTGGTAAAACAACAATTACAAACCTAATAAACCGTTTTTATGATATTAACGAAGGTAAAATTAGATATGATGGAATAAATATAAATAAAATGAAGAAAGACGATTTAAGAAAATCACTTGGAATGGTTCTTCAAGATACACATCTATTTACAGGAACAATAAAAGAAAATATTAAATATGGAAATATGGATGCAACTGATGAAGAAGTAATTGCAGCAGCAAAACTTGCAAATGCTGATAGGTTTATAAGACACTTGCCACATGCATATGATACAATGATATCTGGTGATGGAGAAGGCTTATCGCAAGGACAAAGACAACTTTTAGCAATTGCAAGAGCAGCATTATATAATCCACCAGTATTAATACTAGATGAGGCAACATCAAGTATAGATACAAGAACAGAAAAAATTGTTCAAGATGGTATGGATAAACTTATGAAAGGAAGAACAGTATTTGTTATAGCACATAGACTTTCTACAATTAAAAACTCTGACTTAATAATGGTATTAGACCATGGAAATATTATAGAAAGAGGAAACCATGATGAGTTATTAGCTAAAAAAGGAATGTACTATGGATTATATACTGGTGCAATCGAAATAGAATAAAATATATAATAGGGAGAAAGGGACGTTCCTTTTTTTCCTTTTTAATATGTTTATCCAATTATAGCTCCAAACGAAATCTTGGATTTTTGCTTGGTGTGACGTCTAACAATCCCAATTGACAAATAAAGTTAATTAAGTTATTATATAAATAGACATAATGGAAATAATTTATATAAAAATAAAATATATAGGAGGTAATTCTTATGGACGAAGAAAAAAATTTAGAACAAGAAATTAATGTAGCAAATGAGGTTGTTGCAACAATAGCCGGTATGGCTGTTTCTAAAATTGATGGTGTTGCTAAAATGGCAGGAGGTTTTACAGAAGGGCTTAAAGCAATAAGTGGTAAAAAGCAAATGTCAAGAGGTATTAAAGTAGAAGCAGATGGCGATACTGTAAAAATAGAAATAAACATTATTGTAAGATATGGCGTAAATATAAGAGAAGTAGGAAAGAACATTCAAGCTAAAGTTAAAGAAGAAGTAGAAAATATGACAGGAAATAAAGTAGAAAAAGTTGTTGTAAATGTTCAAGGAGTAAAAGTTGATGATGACGGAGAGGAAAAAATAGATAATATGGAGGAATAATATTATGGATCCAATAAAAGATTTGTTAAAAAAATCTGGTATGTCTAATATATTGATATCAATAATTTTTGGACTATTTGGAGTAATATTATGTGTTTTCCACGAAGGTGCAGTTAAATTAATTTCCTGCTTAATCGGACTATTATTTTTAATGATAGGAGTTGCAAGACTAGTAAATTATGTAAAAGGAAGAGGAAGAGGAGAACATTTGAATTTTGACTTATTCTGTGGATTAATTGCAACACTTGCAGGAATTATAGCTATTATTTATACAGATGCAATAGGAGCAATACTTAGAATAATAGTTGGAACTTGGATTGTATATAGTGGAATAACAAGAGCATATTTGTCACTTAAAATAAAAGGTTTTAATTCATCAATATGGATATTTAGCTTAGTGCTATCAATTTTAATGATTATATTTGGAATATACATTATGCTAAATAGTGGAGCAATCATAACATTAATTGGTTCATTAATGATTGCATATGCAATAATAGATATAATAGAAAGTTTTATTTTTATAAGAAAGTTAAAACAATTCTAGTTTTGATTTTTTAAAAATCAAACAAATAATTAAAATAAATAAAATTACATTAAAAAAGCCTTATATATAAGGCTTTTTTTGCTTTTAAATTAATTTACAAATAAAACACAATTCGGGAATAATTTGGAAATAATTTATAGGTACAATATATCCATACTAAGAAGAAAGGAGTGATGCCATATAGAAAGTGAACTGGTAAGCACAAAAAAAGAAATTGTACAAAATAAGAAATTAACAGTAAAAAGTGACATATTTAAAGAAATAATGTCAATATATTCACTTAGCATAGAAGAAATTAATAAAATCATAAAGGAAATGGAGGTGAAATATAAGGAACTAAATTTAATAGATCATGTTAAATGTAGGATAAAAAGCCCTAAAAGTATAGTAAATAAAATGAAAAAGAAAAAATATAATTTAACATATAAAGAAATGATAAATAAAGTAAATGATATTGCTGGGATAAGAATTATTTGTCCATTTCAAGAAAATGTATATATAGTACGAGAACTATTATTAGAAAATCCTAATATAAGAATCTTAAATGAAAAAGATTATATTCAATCCCCTAAAAAAAGCGGATATTCTAGTTTACATTTGATTGTAGAAGTACCTGTAAAAACAGATATGGGAAAAATATATGTTAAAGCAGAAATACAAATAAGAACGATGGCTATGGACTTTTGGGCGAGTTTAGAACATGAGTTAAAATATAAAAATAATAATGTTACTAAGGCGGCATCTAAGAGATTATTAAAAGCAGCCAAAGTAATGAAAAAGCTAGATTATGAGATGTCGGTACTAGCAAAAGAAGTACGTTAAATTCCCCTTTTATTTTATACAGATTAAAACTACCAGAGCGAAATACTTTGGTAGTTTTTTTTGAAACTATTTGTTTTTTGTAAAATAATATAGTAATATATTATAGTGTATGATAAAATACAAAAAAATTCGAAAGAAAAGGAGTGTAACATTTGAATAAGGATGAATTAAATGGATTAACAGACAAACAAGTTGAAAAACGAATAGAAAGCGGAAAGGTAAATAAAGTAGAAGATGACAAAACAAGAAGTAATTGGGAAATAATTAGAGATAATGTATGTACATTATTTAACTTATTTAACCTTTTAATAGCTATAGCATTAATTTCGGTAAAAGCATATACAAACTTAGCATATATGTTAATAATTATTGTAAATATTGTAATTGGAATTATACAAGAAATTCATGCTAGAAATTTAGTACAAAAGCTATCTGTATTAAAGGTTTCAAAAGCTACAGTTGTTAGAAATGGAAAAGAAAAAGAAATTAATATAGATGAGATAGTCTTAGATGATGTAATTATTTTAGAGGCAGGAAAACAAATTTGTGCAGATTCTGAGGTACTTGATGGAGAAGTAGAAGTTAACGAATCTTTACTTACTGGTGAATCAGATACAATATTAAAACAAAAAGGTGATAAATTATTATCAGGAAGTTATGTTGTTAGTGGAAGATGTTATTCTAAAGTAGAAAAGGTAGGAAAGGATAACTTTGCAGCACAAATTACAAGCGAAACTAAAAAATATAAAAGAGCAGAATCAGAACTTGTAAATTCAATGAAAAAAGTTACAAACTTTACAAGTTTTGTAATAATTCCAGTAGGAATAATCTTATTTGTACAAGCATATTTCTTTAGAAATGTAGATATAACAAATTCAGTTGTTTCTACAGCTGCAGCTTTATTAGGAATGTTACCAAAAGGACTTATGCTTCTTATAACAATATCTTTAGCAACAGGTGTAATAAAACTTGCTAAAAAACGAGTATTAGTTCAAGATTTATATAGTGTAGAAACATTAGCCCACATAGATACTTTATGTTTGGATAAAACAGGAACAATTACAGAAGGTAGAATGAAAGTAGACGAAGTAAAACTATATAACGAAAAATGTATGCCTCATTCTATGCAAACAATGATGACAGCATTTGTAAATGAGATGACAGATAATAATGCAACATTTATGGCACTTAAAGATTATTATAAAGGTGAAGATAAATTCGAAATAGCAGATAGAATGGCATTTTCTTCAGAAAGAAAATGGAGTTCTATAAGTTTTAAAAATATCGGATCAATAGTATTAGGAGCACCAGAACGCTTAATAGAAAAAAGTGATATGCAAATGCCAGAAGAAATAGTTACAGCACAAAAAGCAGGTAAAAGAATGCTATTTGTTGGATATTCAAAAGAAATTGTAAGTGACGAAAATCTACCAAAACTAGAAATCATTGCAGCAATAACTTTAGATGATCCATTAAGAAAAAATGCAAAAGAAATGTTAGGTTTCTTTAAGACACAAGCTGTAGATATTAAAATAATATCTGGTGATAACCCACTAACTGTTTCAAGTATTGCAAAAAAAGCAGGATTAGAATCATATGATTCATATATAGATTTATCAACTATAAGTTCTGATGATGAGATTCCAGAATTAGTTGATAAATACAGTGTTTTTGCTAGAGTTATGCCACATCAAAAAAGTTTAATAGTAAAAGCACTTCAAGAAAAAGGTCATTCAGTAGCTATGACTGGTGATGGGGTTAATGATGTTGTTGCATTAAAACAAGCTGATTGTAGTATTACATTACCAGAGGCTTCTGATGTTGCAAGACAGGTTTCACAAATTGTATTATTAAATTCGGATTTTAGTGTACTTAAAGATGTATTAATGGAAGGAAGAAGAGTAGTAAATAATATAACAAATGTTGCTAGAATATTCTTTATTAAAACAATATATTCAATGTTATTATCATTATTTAACATAGTAACAAATACAGCTTTCCCATTTATACCAATACAAATAACATTGATAGATTTAGTAATAGAAGGTTATACATCATTCTTCTTATCATTCTTAGAAAATTCAAAACCATTACAAGGAACTTTCTTAAGAACGGTAATAAAAAATGCATTACCATATGCTCTAACAATAATTATTAGTATTGTTTTATTAACATTTTCTAGAGAAGGTTTAGGATTAGGTGTAGAGGAAACAGAGGCACTAATGTACTTAATTATTGGTGGAGTAAGTATTTTTGCAGTAATAGAAGCATGTAGACCATTTAACAGAATAAGTACATTCTTGTGTACAACTACCGCAATTGGATTTTTCTTTGCTGTAATTTTATTTAAGAATTTATTACATTTAAGTGGTATAAGTGAACAAGGAATAATTATATTAGTATCAGCTCTAATTTTGGCATATATCGTAGTTACAGGACTTAAACATTTAATTAATAATTTAAGCCAAGATTTAGAAAAAGCGAGTGAATAGAATTAGGTGATGCTTATGGAAAATATATTTTTAAATATATTTTTGGTAATAGGAATTTTACTAATATATAGTGGACTTTCAGGAATATTGACAGATATAGTAAGAAAAAGAAAAATATTTAAAAGAAAATACATAATATTAGCGTTAGGAATTATAGTTACTATTTTGGCAATAATTCCACGCATATTTGATAACAAAATAATGCACTTTATAAGATATGTATCAATATATTTTGCTGTAACATTCATTATATTTTGCGTATCAAGTATAGTAGTCAATTTAAGAATTAAACGAAAACCATATGAGGCTATTGTTGTGCTTGGTGGATACCTAGTGTATGGAAACCAATTAACAAAAGCTTTAACCAAAAGGCTAAAGTTAGCAATAGAATTATATAACAAACAGAAAAGTAAGCCTAAAATTATTGTGTCCGGAGGAAAAATAAGGCAGGAGACAATAACAGAAGCTGAAGCAATGGAACAATATTTACTTGCTAATAATATTCCAGAAAAAGATATTATAAAAGAAGATAAATCTAGGAATACATTAGAGAATTTTAAGTTTTCTAATGAAAAATTAAAAGAACTAAAAATACATCAAAATATAGCTTTTGTAAGCAATAATTTTCATATACTAAGAGCGAAAATTTACTCTTCAAAATTTAAAATAAAAGCTAAAGGCGAAGGGTCTAAAACTTTATGGTATTATTTTCCAGAAGCATTTATAAATGAATATTTAGCAATAATAGTTTTATATAAAATTACATTAATTATATATCTAATATTAGCAATAATTTTAACAATATTTATATAGCAAATAATGAAAGGAATGTTATATTAAATGAAAAAGTATGGCTTTTTTGGTGGAAGCTTTAATCCGCCAACTATAGCTCACGAAAGATTAGCAGAAGAAATAGCAGATAAATTTAAGTTGGACAAAGTATACTTTGTCCCTGTAGGAAATTATTATGAAAAAACAGATCTGATAGACGAAAATAAAAGACTTGATATGTTAAAAAGCATAAAAACAGATAAAATAGATGTTCTAGATATAGAACTAAATTCTAAAAAGAAATTATTAGCCGTAGATGCTTTTGAATTAATAAACAATAGCTTTTCTTCATCCGAAAATTATTTTATTCTAGGTGGGGACAATCTGGAAAAATTACCCAATTGGGAAAATGCAACTAAATGTTTAAATAATAATATTATTGCAATCCAAAGAGGGAAAAATTTAGCTAGCATAATAGCTGGAAATAAATTATTAGAAGAAAATAAAAATAAAATATTTGAATTTAATGCAAATAAATTATATAATTATAGTTCAACAGAAGTAAGAAAAGCAATAAAAAATGGTAATATGGAAACATTAAATAAAATGCTTAATAAAAATGTTTATTTTTATATCGAGGAGAATAATTTATATAAATAGGAGATGTTTGAGGATGAAATTAAGGAATACTCTATTTAATTTTTTTGCAAACATATTTTACTATATTGTGGCAGTGCCAATATTGTTTGTGGTTGACAAAGTATTTTTTGATTATAAAGTAGTAGGGAAGGAAAATGTAGCAAAAGTACCTGGTGGAAAAATAACAATTTCGAATCATATACATTATTTAGATTGCACAATGAATGGACTTATTAATTTGCCAGATTATTCATATTTTATAACTTTAGAATCTAATTGTAATATTCCAATAATTGGAGCTTTGGTAAAATTACTTAGAGGGATTCCAATACCAACAAAAGTAGAAGAAAAAAAGAAGTTTTATCAGCATATTGTAAAATTATTAGAAGAAGGAGAAACGGTTCATATATATCCAGAAGGCGAAATGCGTTTATATGGTCAAGAATTACTAGAATTTAAGAAAGGTGCTTTTGCAATGGCAGTAGAAAGTAATGTACCAATTATTCCAACTGTAATACTTACTCGTAAGCCACACGGAATATATAAATACATAAAAACAAAACCATTAATAACACATGTAGTATTAGAACCAATTTATCCAGATTTATCAATAGCAAATAAACTTGAGAGAATAGAAAACTTAAAAAAAGAGGCGTACTATAGGATGCAAGAAGTTTTAGAAAAAGCAGACTCTTGTTATGATGAAAAAGCGGAAATTATTTAATTAAAGCGGTAGACAATATCTACTGCTTTTTTGTTGCAATATAAGGATATTTAGTATATAATAATCACGGAAAAATAGGATAGGATAAGGTGGATTTTATGATAGATTTTAAAGATAAAATAGCAGAAGAGATAAGTAAAGTATTGGAGCTTACAAAAGAAGAATTAAAAGAGTATATAGAAATACCAAAAGATACTAAAATGGGAGATTATGCACTTCCATGTTTTAAACTTGCAAAAGAAATGAAGAAATCTCCAGTAATAATTGCAAACGAAATAAAAGAAAAAATAGAAATGCCAAACAAATATATATCTAAAATAGAAGCAGTAAACGGATTCTTAAATATATTTATAAACAATGAAATGCTAATAGAAAATGTACTAGATGAAATGGAAAGTAAAAAAGAAAACTATGGTTCATCAAATATAGGTAATGGCAAAAATATAATAGTAGAATATTCATCACCAAATATTGCAAAACCTTTCCATGTTGGTCATTTAAGAACAACAGTAATAGGAAGAGCATTATATAATATGTATAAATTTCTTGGGTATAATACTATTGGAATAAACCACTTAGGCGATTGGGGTACACAATTCGGAAAATTAATTGAAGGGTATAAAAGATTCGGAAATGAATACAATTTAGAAGAAAATCCAATCGATAAACTTACAGAGATTTATGTAAGAATTAATGAACTTTGCAAAGAGGATGAATCAGTATTAGATGACTGTAGAAATAACTTCAAAAAATTAGAAGATGGGGACGAATATTGTACGCAAGTTTGGCAGAAATTTAAAGATCTAAGTTTAAAAGAATTCCAAAGAATATATGATATTCTTGATGTACATTTTGACTCAAATAATGGAGAATCTTTCTATTCAGATAAAATGCAAGAAGTAGTAGATATTTTAAGAAAAAATAATAAATTGGTAGAATCACAAGGAGCAGAAATAGTAGATTTAGAATACAAAAATATGCCACCACTAATGGTAACTAAGTCAAATGGTTCAACTACATATGCAACTCGTGATTTAGCAGCTATTTTATATAGAGCAAGAACATATGATTTTGATAAATGTATTTATGTAGTTGCATATGAGCAAAACTTACATTTTAAACAAGTATTTGAAGTTGCTAAATTTCTTGATTTAGATGAAAAATATACAAATGGTTTAATTCATGTACCATATGGAATGGTAAGGCTAAAAACAGGGAAAATGTCTACAAGGGAAGGAACTTTAATAAAATTAGAAGATATCTTAAAAGAAGCAGTAACAAGGGCAAAAGCAATAATAGAAGAAAAGAATCCAAATATAGAAGGAAAAGATGATATTGCTAAAAAAGTTGGTATTGGTGCTGTAATATTTAATGATTTATCAAATAATATAATTAAAGATGAAGTTTTCGATTGGGACATTATGCTAAACTTCCAAGGGGAAACAGGTCCATATATTCAATATATGTATGTAAGAACCAAAAGTATATTAGAAAAAGAAAACTATGTTATGAATAAAGACTTAGTAGATATTTCAGAATTAGAAGAACATGGAATAGAATTAATAAAACAAATTTATAGTTTTAATGATATTGTAAAACAAGCAGTAGATAAAAATGAGCCATCAATTATATCACGTTATCTAATTGATGTAGCCAAATTGTACAGTAGTTTTTACAATGATAATAAGATAATTGTTGAAGATGAAAAGATTAAAAATACAAGATTATGTTTAACATATATGGTAGGAAATGTACTAAAAATAGGTACAGGATTATTAGGTATGGAAATGCCAGATAGAATGTAGGGATTAAAAAGTATTTAGAAAACTAGGAACAATGTTGATTTTTCCTAATAAAAATTTAAGTGATAATATAAATAAAATAAAGAGGGAAAAAAGGAACGTCCCCAAATCCCGATGTTCCTAAATCCCGGAAAGAGGAAGATGAATATGAGAAAATATTTTTGAACAGATGGAATCAGAAGAATTGCAAACACAGAGCTAACACCAGAGTTAGTATATAGAGTTGCAAAGGCAGGTGCATATGTTTTAGCTAAACATTCTGACCATAGCCCTACTATTCTAATAGGTAGAGATACTAGAATTTCTGGAACTTTAATAGAAAGTGCAATGACAGCGGGGTTCTTAAGCTATGGAGCAAATGTAAAACAATTAGGAGTTTTACCAACACCAGCAGTAGCATATTTAACAAAAAAATTAAAAGCAGATGCAAGTGTTGTAATTTCTGCATCTCATAATACTTTTGAATTTAATGGGGTAAAATATTTTAGTAATGAAGGAACTAAAATACCAGATGAAATAGAAGAAGAAATAGAAGAAGTTATGGATTCTGGGAAATTAGAGGAACTTACAGCTTGCAATGATAAAATTGGAATAGCAGAAAACGCAGAAGATTTAGTAGATGAATATGTATATTTCTTTAGAAAAAATTTTGAAGAAATTATAGAAAAATATAATAGAGACGACTTTAAAGTAGTAATAGACACAGCAAATGGTGCTACATATCAAGTTGCAGAAAAAGTATTTTCTAAATTAAAAATAAATCATAAAATTGTAAATAATACACCAAATGGAATAAACATTAACAAAGATTGTGGTTCAACACATTTAGAAATGCTTCAAAAATATGTAGTAGAAAATGGATATGATTTAGGAATTGCATATGATGGTGATGGAGATAGATGTTTATTAGTTGATGAAAACGGAGAAGTAATTGACGGAGATAAAATATTAGCAATAGTTTCTAATTATATGAAAGCAAAAGGTACTTTAAAGAAAGATACATTAGTTGCAACAGTTATGAGTAATTTAGGATTAGATATTTATGCTAAAGACAATAAACTTAATTTCATTAGAACAAAAGTAGGAGATAGATATGTACTAGAAGAAATGAAAAAAGGCGGATACAACCTAGGAGGAGAACAATCTGGACATATTATATTCTTAGACTATAATCCTACAGGAGATGGAATTTTAACATCTCTAATGTTTATTTCTATAATGTTAGAAAAAGCTGAGAAAGCAAGTAAATTAGAAGAAATAATAAAGATTTACCCTCAAGTACTAGTAGGCGCAAAAGTTTCTAACGACAAAAAATATGATTTTGATAAAGATGCAGTTATTAGAAATACCATAGAAGCAGTAGAGAAAGAATTTGAAGGAAATGGAAGAGTATTAATAAGAGCATCAGGAACAGAACCATTAGTAAGAGTAATGATAGAAGGTACAGACCAAGAATACATAACAGAAAAAGCTAAATCTATAGCAGAATTAATAGAACAAAGATTAAGCTAAAAAAATAAATAAAAGGAAGATGATGTAAGTGGATAAAAAAACATTTTATGTAACAACACCAATTTATTACCCAAGTGGTAAATTTCATATTGGTACAGCATATACAACTGTATTTGCCAATACAATGAAAAAATATAAAGAAAAACGTGGGTATGATACCTACTTTCTAACAGGTTCAGATGAGCATGGTCAAAAAATCGGAACACTTGCACAAGAAAAGAATCAAACTCCACAAGAATATGTAGATGGAATGGCAGAATATGCTAAAGGCTTATGGAAAAAGATGAAAATAGAGAATGATGATTTTATAAGAACAACAGATGAGCGTCATACCAAAGTAGTAGAAGATATATTTGAAAAACTTTTAAACCAAGGAGATATCTACAAAGGTGAATATGAAGGCTGGTATTGTGTACCATGTGAAACATATTTTACAGAGACACAATTAGTAGATGGCAAATGTCCAGATTGTGGTAGAGAAGTTAAGAAAATGAAGGAAGAAGCATATTTCTTTAATATGAAGAAATATACTGACAGATTAATAAAATTCTATGAGGAAAATCCTAATTTTATAGAGCCAGAATATAGAAAAAATGAAATATTCAATAATTTTATAAAACCAGGACTAGAAGATTTATGTGTAACTCGTTCAACATTTGATTGGGGAGTACAAGTAAAAAGTGATCCAAAACATGTTGTATATGTATGGCTAGAT
>ERZ779916.61-NODE-61-length-22521-cov-1.764_pt1 | contig 22521 bp, 53 predicted proteins | sample MGYA00511546_ERZ779916 | MGnify/ENA primary metagenome ERZ779916 (study PRJEB29588, sample SAMEA2142846) | human gut metagenome | biome: human gut; feature: human-associated habitat; material: faeces | place: Denmark | collected 2008/2010 ...
ATTGCTTTAAGTAGGAGGTTGCCATGAGAGTTATATCGCAGGATGGGGCGATTGATGTTCCGTATGAAAATTTTGTCTTTGGAATTATAGAAGATAATTCCATTGTTGCAATAAGAGATACCATTGCCCGACCATCAGAAATTGCGCAGGGTGTTGTTGCTACATATTCCACCGCAGAAAAAGCAAAGAAAGCCATGGAAATGCTTAGAGAACAGTACAAAAAATACGTTGGAGCTTCTGTTAATATATATGGCTGTTTTCAGTTTCCAAACAATGATGAAATCGAGGTACAAAATGAAGCTTAAATGTTTAGGTTCCGGTTCGTCCGGTAACTGCTATCTTCTGACGGCAGATAACGGTGAAACACTTTTACTGGATGCAGGACTTCCTATCATGGACATAAAACGTGGTCTTAACTGGAATATTAAGTGTGTTGTGGGTGCGATATGCACCCATACGCACAAAGACCACTCATTATCCGTATCAGACCTTGAACACATGGGAATAAAGGTGTGGCAACCGCAGTCAGACCATTCAGAACGTGAAAGACAGATGGGAAAATTCCACATATTCTGCTTTCAAGTGCCACACAACGGCACAGAGAACTACGGATTTTTGATTATGGTTGACAATCAGAAACTTCTGTATCTGACAGACCTTGAATATTGTTCGTATGTGTTCAAAAAACAGCGGTTAGACCATATGCTGATCGAGTGCAACTATCAGAAGAAATATGTTGACATGGATGCACCTAATTACGTTCACAAGGTCAAAGGTCACTGCGAACTGGAAACCTGCAAAGGAATTGTTGGAGCGAACAAATCAGATGCCTTGCAAAAAGTCATATTGTGCCATTTAGGCGGTGATACAACCGATTCTGATGAATGTGTAGCAGAGGTAAAAAATATTGCTCCATTGGCGAATGTGGACGTTGCAGCAGCAGGCAAGGAATGGATTTTAAGGAATGGAAAGGAGTGTCCATTTTGATTGAGTGGAGTTTAATATCTAAACTTATGAATTGCTTTCCGAATAGTGTTGTAACAATCGAAGTAGAATTTATAGCACATATCGAAAGCAACACATATTTTATATTGAAAGATTGTAAAACAGAAATGGATGTGAAGTGTAAAGTTTTGGAATGGTTTTCAAGGGCAGCATACAAAACAGAACCATACAGCACTAAAAAGAGCAATGACAAATTCCATAAATTCATTTTGCAAGGAATAAATGATTTTTTGGGTACTACTTTTTCAGAGAAAGATATGGAAAAGATATACACATATTTGGGAAACAGATGTAACCATGAAAAAACAATAAGTTTTGTCGCCAGCGGATATGATATGAGCGTTTTAGAAGAATAGGTGGTGATTTTTTGAGTGGTGGAAGTTTTGATTATTTGTGCTACAAAGATGTTCCGGAGTTGATGGAGCCGTCAAGTATCTCCAACCTTGAAAGCATGGTTCAGCACTTGCAGGAGTACGGTTACGAGGACATAGCACGAGATACACAGCGGTTGATTGAGTACATCCAGTCGGCAAGTATCAGAATTGAGGTTTTGAGTGAGAATCTTAACGATGTTTTTTCATGCGGTAGAGTGGCATGAGAGCGGAGATATTAGCAGAGAGACCATGATTGAAAGACTGGAAAATTACAGAAATGGAGGTGCGAATGTCTGACACATTTTATAGACCACTTACACCGCAATTAAGAAGTGAAATAATGAAGGGCATTGATTCCAACATATCCGAACTGAATACCTGTCAAAGCAATGCTTTAGTCAATATGCAAAAAACAGGATATGGTGCATTGAGAAATATTATAAATGCCTTGCCGGACGGATATTTGATTCCATTTGAAAGGCGGTGATTCGGTTGGCTGATTGGAAGAATATAGCAAAAGCAAAATCCATAGAGAGAAAGAATCGTGAAAGAATACTGGCGGTCAATCCACACGTTGACGATGGAAGTGGAATTTACTTTCTGACAAGAATAGACGAGGACGGTTTTCGTTTTGCGTATGTTGGGCAGGCGGTACACCTACTCCAAAGACTGGCAGGACACCTTAATGGGTACCAGCACATTGATTTATCCATGAAAAGCCACGGATTGTATTCTGTGGAAAATATATACGGTTGGAAAATCGGATTCTTACATTATCCGGTAGAAGAACTGGACAAGTGGGAGCAGTACTGGATTAAGCGTTATGCGGACGAGGGTTACCAACTTCGCAACAAAACAGCCGGTGGTCAAGGTGATGGCAAGAAGCAGATCGCAGAGTACCGACCGGGAAAAGGTTACCGTGATGGACTGGCACAAGGGAAAATCAACCTTGCAAGGGAACTGTCGAACATTGCCGACAAGCATCTGGTCATCAGTTTGAAGCCTGAGAAGCAGAACAATTCCGTTTCACAAAGACAATTTGTTCGGTTTATGGAACTTTTGCATGGAGAAAAGGATGGTAAAAGTAATGAATAAAACAGACTATGAAGTACTTTTACAATACGTTGAAGAAACTGACAAGGAGTTTTATGAATCTCTTTCTACTCAAAAACAAATTATGTATCTTTGCTATCAATATGGAACTAGATCTTTTAAAGAGTACTTGTTTAAGTATAGATTTCAGCAAGTATGCAATAAATTAAAGGAGTTTTTCAGAAAATGGTGAAATACGAAGATGAATGCTGCGGATGTGCCACTGAAAGAACTTGAAAATCACAGAACTTGGAGGTGATACATAAAATGCCAAAACGATATGACAATCCGCAGGAAATTTTGAAAATTATGCGGCAGACAGAACTTTTGAAGCAGTCTGCGGAGAGGAGTCCATTCACCGGAATACTGACACTGTTCTGCTAGACCTTGTGGAAAGACTATAAGTACTCACAGACGAGACTTTCCGACTTTTGCGGTAAATTCACCGAATACAATGAAAAGTACGAGAATGAGCCTTATACGGAGTTACAGAGTAGGCTTAACGATTTTGCAGACTGGACGATTGAGTACAAGGAATTTACCGAAGCTGATTATCCACATTACAAGTCGGTTGTAGCGCAGAAATGCATCAGGGAACAGGTCAGATGTAACAACCTTATCAATGAGTTGTCCACAAGGTACATCCTATATGGAATGGTGATTCTTATGGAAGATGGATTCGGTAAGAAGAAGCTGACGAATTTCAAGGATAAGTTTTCTGACCACATGGACAAAGCCGGAGACAAGTGCAACGGAAAGGATTTCATGGACTTGTGGAGAGAACTGGTGGAAAACACCGGAATCTATATTGAGAAGCCTATATTTGACTAAGGAGTTCTAAATGGCAGAAAAAAGAATGTTCAGCGCAAAAATAATTGAGAGTGATGCTTTTTTGGATATTCCTGCTACGGCTCAAATGCTTTATTTCCATATCTGTATGAACGCTGATGATGACGGATTTGTAAACAACCCACGGAAAATCATAAGGATGTGCGGTGCTTCAGAAGATGATTTGAAATCCTTGATAGACAATAGATTCCTTTTATCTTTCGATAGTGGTGTTATGCTTGTAAAACACTGGCGCATTCACAACTACATTCCACCGGATCGTTACAAGCCGTCATGCTATATGGACGAAAAAAGCAAAATAGGTGTGAAACTAAACGGATCATACACTACAGACCCTAAAAAGATGGTTTCCCCAGTAGAGGGAAATCCGAAAAAGAGTTGTTACGACAAAGAAATCAAACTTGATAAGAGGTGATATAAATGCAGATGACAGGATATGAACTGTTGGCGAACTATGAAAAAGCAGAGGACAAGGACAAACAGATTCAGATTCTTGCGGATTTGAACCACATCCCAGTTGACATGGTGCGTTTTGTGATTGACAACAGAGAGAAATTCGATGTTTCAGAGACACCATTGTCCACAGAAGAATTTGCAAAGTGGTGTGAGACGGAACTTGACCGTGTGGATGCTCATATCCATGCACAGGAAATATATTACAGAGAAATTTGCAATGTATACAGAATCGCAAGTACATACGGAAAAAGGAGTGTAGCTGTATGAGAGAGGGAACAGGAAACTTTCAGAACGGTGACTTACTCTACATGGCTACACATCCGGTTGCTGATGCTATTAGAATCGGACGCACGAAGCCGTATGAGTGCAGCTATCCGGCAATGTCGGAGAAACCAAAGATACATGCAGGAAGAAGTGAGAACCATGAAGATATATGCCGTGAAGAATGACAATGACAGCTACCCGAATATTGGGGATGGACTGTTGGAAGTCTCAGAAAGCCGACCGACATTTTTCCGGTTGGTGGGGAGTAACCGGCATTACCAGTACAGAGATTTTACTTTTTATGACCGAAACGGAGTGCCGATACCGAAGCAGTTTTTAAGAGTGTGAGAAAGGAGTGGATGCAAGATGAAGTTTATCGTGACTTTATCAGATATGGTTGGAGTGGTATTGATCGCATTGTTGGTTTTTGTATGGATAATCTTTGGAATGATTATATTGGTAAACATTGTGAAAGATAACATCAAGTACAGGATCGACAAATGGAAAAGAGAAAGAGAAGTCATGAAGGAATGGGAAAGGATCAATGATGGAGAGACTGACAGAAAGAACTGCTGATGGAATTTTGGTAAAGGAGAATCACGGTGAAAATGGATTAAGAACATTTTATCAGTGCTTTGAAGAAAAGCCGAATGATAAATATACAAATTGCGATGGAGGATATTGCGCAATAGAGAAGCTGGCAGCCTATGAGGATGCCGAGGAGCAGGGATTGCTACTGCGATTTCCTTGTAAAGTGGGAGATAAAATTTTTCTTGATTTTGCAGGATTTGGAAAAGATATAGACGAGTTTACAGTTAAAGACTTCCATTTGGATTGTTTTGAAGATGGAGAAATTATACTGTATTGCGATTATGAATCAAACGATAAGACTTTATCTGGCCAAATTGATGTAATGGAATTTGGTAAAACAGTATTCCTCACAAAAAAAGAAGCAAAAGCCAAGCTGAAAGAAATGGAAGGTGAGGAATGAAGAGAGAAGAAGCTATCAAGGATTTGGACATTATTAGGTTTAATCCTCATTGGGATGAGCTTGTAAATGAAGAATATTGGCAAGAACTTATGGAAATGGCAATCACCGCCTTGCAGAATCAGTCGGTTTGGATTCCGGTAAGCGAGAGACTGCCGGAAGAATCTCTTAATAGCGTAATTGGATGGGATACATATCGAAACCGTTGTTGCTTTGTACAATATTTGGGAGGACGGTTTGTTCTCGGTGATGATATTGATAGCGTAAATGTCACAGCCTGGATGCCACTGCCGGAGCCGTACAGGGAAAGTGAGGTAGAAGATGGCGAGATGTAATAACTGCAAGAATTTAGAAACAAAGGATAATGGGTTTGATGCGTACTCATGGTGTGAGAAAATCAACGACTGTCCGCATGAGGACATAGAAAGAGACTGCGAGCACTACGTACCTATGATCAACGCAGACCGGATCAGGAGCATGACTGACGAGGAGTTGGCGATGGAGCTATTATGTGTACTGCGGAATTTAAGAAAGAAAGTGAGGAATGAGGATGCAGGATAGATATTTATTCCGTGGAAAGCGGATTGATAACGGGGAATGGGTAATTGGAAATCGTATTGATGATGGTGTAACAGGGCAAGTATTTATTCATACAGTTGGTAACTCGGTAAATGAGAGTGATAAGGTCGGAGAAGAAGGATGTTTGCAGTTTGTGGCATTTGAGGTAGCCCCAGCCACAATCTGCCAGTGCACAGGCGTGAAAGACAAGAACGGTAATCTGATTTGGGAGAATGACATTGTTGCTTACTGGGATTCATACAGTACAGAAAGCGGACTGGCAGAAGCAGATTGCATCGGTAAAGTCGTATGGGATGATGAAACAATTTCCTTCCAAGTGACAAACAGATTATCTGCTGAAAGCTATGAAGTTTTAGGTGATGAATGTTCAGTGATTGGGAATGTATTTGACAATCAGGAACTGTTGGAGGAGTAATATGGCGACATGCAAACGCAAAAATCGTAATTGTCGGTATGAGTATAATCAAAATTCTTACCAGTGCAAGAAATGTATTGAGGAAAAATTAAATCAATATCCGATTACTTGTGAAGATTGTCATTACGGTGGTTGGGGAATATGCAATAAAAGAGGTAAGAATCAGCGGAGAATGAGACCTTGTGAGGATTTTAAATGGAGTTAAGGAGGAGTAGCCATGACGGAGAATGAAGCAATAAGAGAATTTCAAAATATTAAACCTCATAGTGGAATGATTCCAGTGCGTATGGCAGAAGCGGTAGATATGGCAATCAAGGCACTAGAAGAGGTGCAGCAGTATCGACAAATCGGAACAGTTAGCACCTGTAGGAATACTGTTGGAATCTGTAAAGCTATGATCAATCGTGGGATAAATCCGGATAATATCACAGAATGCATAAATTTTGAGTATAACTTAGTGCAGAGAGGGTACGACCTAAAAAAGCTGATTGAGATGATAGATGAGCATAAGCAGCAATTCCAGATAGGCACGGTGGAGGAATGCCGTAAATCAGTAGAAATCTGCAAATCTATGATTGGGAGAAACATCACACCGGAGAACATGGAAGAATACATGAAATTCGAGGATGAATGTATAAGTAAAGGATTTACATTTAATAGCCTGTTGGAAGCAAGAGAGAAGCAGACGGCGAAGAAACCGGATTGCGAGGGAGACGGATACTCAGACGGATGTGTTCAGTACGATACGTGGATTTGCCCTTGCTGCGGTCAGCATTACGAGGTTGATTGCGATAGATATGATTATTGCCCGAATTGTGGACAGCACATTGATTGGAGGGATGAAGAATGAGTGAAAGCCTTAAGCCATGCCCGTTCTGCGGCGGGGAAGCAAAAATTAAAGCAGCTACAAAATCTTACAGTTTTACCATTTGGTGCGCATGTAAATGCGGTGCAAGGACAGAGGGATTTTGCCCGGACACAAACAAAGAGGATGACACTATGGAGAATATCGAGGAATGTAAGAAAAGAGCCATAGAAGCATGGAACAGGAGGGCGAACGATGAAAATACTAATTGATATTCCAAAGGCATTTGAAGTGGACTATAACACAGACCGATTTGCAGAGTTCTTCCAGCGTTGTCTTGCGGATATGAATACCTGCTGTGGTAACTATGAGCAGGAGACCGCAGAGATGATGGAAAAGGCATTCGCAGAGAGCAGACTTTACGACCCGGACAAGGTTGTGAAGCAGTTGGAAGAACGCACAGCATTCCTTAAAGACTGTACGAAGTATGGAAATAAGACAGCAGAGCAGCAGTCAAAATCCTACGACACTATGATGATGTACGAAGTCAAGGATTTGGTAGATGATTTGTTGGAGATTGTAAAGGCAGGTGGTGTAGATGCGAAAACCGATTCCTAAATCAGTTAGAAAATTAGTGTACGCGAAATACAACGGTCACTGTGCTTACTGTGGCTGTGAGATACCGGAGAAAGGTTTTAATGTAGATCATTTGCATTGCATCAGAAATTATGAGTACACCGAAGAATTTACCGGAATTTACGTACACGGCATAAGTAATCTGATGCCGTCCTGCGGTTCATGCAATCGTTATAAGGCAACAATGGATTTAGAGACATTCAGAAAACAGTTGCAGAAGATACCTGACAGACTGAAAAGAGATGTTTGTACATATAATATCGCAGTCAGATTCGGTATGGTGCAGGAAAACAGAGAACCGATAAAGTTCTATTTTGAGAAAGTAGGTGGAGCAGATGCAGAACATTGATTACACCGCCCTGTACGAGCAGAATGAGGACTTCAAGAGGTACGTTGACCGCTACTGTACCAAGCACCGAATCAGCGTTGCAGAAGCCTTACAGCACTACCTGGTGCAGATGGCGGGCAGGATGTACAAGGAGCAGGAAGAAACGATTGTAAGAAAGGAATAACGAATGCCCGGTAAACCGTGGAGACATGAACACAGAAATATTCCCGGATTGTGGAATCATGTGCTATTTAGCACAGAAATAAGAGAAAGGAGCCGTAATGGATTTTGGATATTACAACATGGATTGCATGGATGGGATGAAAGAGTTCCCGGATGGTTACTTTGACCTTGCGATTGTGGATCCACCGTATGGCTTACATGAGCATGGTGGAAAAAATAGGAATACATATGTTAAGCAGAAAAATGGAACAAAAACATATGTAAAGGACGGACAGTACGAAAACAGAGGGTGGGACAATGAGCCACCCTCTAGGGAATACTTCGAGGAATTGTTTCGGGTATCCAAAAATCAGATTATATGGGGTTGCAATTACTTTGATTTTACTTTGGCTGGTGGTCTTATTGTATGGGATAAATGCAATGATGGTTCTGACCAGTCGGATGCAGAGGTGGCATTCTGCAGTTTGACTAAAAGGATAGACATATTCCGGTATATGTGGCGTGGAATGTTCCAGGGAAAGTCAATTACTGAAGGAACTATTCAGCAAGGTAATAAGTCGTTGAATGAAAAACGTATACACCCTACACAAAAGCCAGTGGCACTATATGAATGGCTTCTGAACCGCTATGCAAAGCCCGGAGACATTATCTTGGACACTCATGTAGGCAGTGCCAGCAGCTTGATAGCCTGCTACAGAACCAACCATCCATATGTTGGCTTTGAACTGGACAAGCATTATTATGATTTGTCCAAAAAGAGATTAGATGCAGAAATGGCACAAATGCGATTATCTGATTTTATGCCGGAGGTGATGGCATGATTCAGATGAGCATTTTTGACCTGATACGTGAACAGATACGTATTACAAAGCCTATAAGGCTGATAGAACTGTTTGCCGGATATGGTTCGCAGGCAATGGCACTGGAAAGAATCGGTGCAAAATTTGAGCATTACAGAGTTGTTGAGTTTGATAAGTATGCCGTAGCAAGCTACAATGCGGTGCATGGCACAGATTTTCATACAATGGACATAACAAAGGTTCATGCGGATGATTTGAATATCTGCGATACTGAAGCCTTCACTTACTTACTTACTTACTCGTTTCCATGCACCGATTTATCGGTTGCCGGGAAACAAGCAGGCATGAAAAAAGGTAGTGGCACAAGGTCCGGTCTTTTGTGGGAAGTGGAGCGTATTCTGAAAGAGATAAGAGATGGTGGCGGTGAGTTACCGCAGATTCTGTTCATGGAGAACGTTCCACAAGTACATGCCGATGCAAACATGGTAGATTTTCAAAACTGGATCGATTTTCTGACAAGTCTTGGATATGTAAGTTACTGGCAGGACTTAAACGCAAAGAACTACGGAGTGGCACAGAACCGTGAAAGATGCTTCATGTTTTCATTTTTAGGAGAATATTCATATAATTTTCCTGAATCTATACAACTTACAAAAAGAATACGTGATTATCAAGAAGAAGTGATTGATGACAAATTCTATGTAAGTGATAAGGCATTGAAAGGATTTGTGGAACACGCAAAAAAGCAGAAAGAAAAAGGAAATACTTTTCATGCAGTGATTAAAGATGTTGATGACATTGCATCAACAATATCAGCTAGATATTACAAAGATGGTTCTGATTGTCTTATAAAAGTTGCTGGAAAAATAAATTCATCGCAGGACGGAAAAGTTGTTTATACAGATGGAATCGCATCTACACTTACAGCCGGTCATTACAATGTACCAAAAATAGCAGATACAGCAATGATAAAATTATATGAAAGTGTGAAATTACAACATATTATTCGAAAGCTGACACCGAGAGAATGCGGACGTCTCATGGGAGTATCTGATGAAGATATCTCCAAGATGGCAGCGGTCAACAGCAACACACAACTTTACAAGCAGTTTGGTAACAGCATCGTGGTTGATGTGATGTGTGAAATGTTCAAAAACTTAAATATTGAGCAAGGGAGTGAAATCAGGAACTAAAAAGTGAAATTGATATTTGAGTTGTTGCTTGGGAACTCAAAAGCAAGTTACTAGTTGGGAAAATTGAACTACCGAGGAAAATTCGGTAGTTCGGCAAGTTAAAAGGTGGTGAAAATTATGGCTATAAATGCAAAATGTAATGACTGTGAGGAACCTACAAAATATGTGGTTGGCTTTTTCGATGGCAAGAATGGAATCCACGGTTGCCTTTATGATTGCCACAACGAGGAATGCACAATAAAGCAAATAATGGAAGCATCTGCATCGAAAGACATTCAGGAAAGAGCGAAAATACAACTTGCTAACGGTGACAAGGATATGTACGCAGGCTATATTGCAGCACTCAGAAGAGATGCGAAAGTGTCCATATTTAAGATGGCACAGATTGCCGGATGCTCTTCTGCGGAATACAGTGCGTACGAGCACGAGCGGAAAGAATTCGATCCGAAAGTGTATCAAAGATGCAAAGAGTACCTGAATAAGGTAAGAAATTAAGTATGTAACTAACAAGTGAACATAAGAGTGATTACAACATGAATGATTTTGGATCAATGGGGAGGCATTAGAAAGGAGAAATAAGATGAATAACCATGATGAATTAGCAATCCATGTAATGCACGGATATGATACGATTGAATCTCCTACTGGTGAGAAGTGCTTCGGATGCTATGTGCAAGGTCAGAATGAGATCTATATTGCTGACGGGATACCGAGAGATCAATTCTTCTTCACTCTGGCTCACGAATATATGCATTTTTTGCAGGATGCCGAGGGGAGAGAATTTGACGAGGAAGAAGCGGATGCGTTTGCGAATAGCGTAACCAGAGCTGAGAATGCGCAAATTGCGGAAGTTATCACAGAGTACCTTATAAATAACAAAGATTTTGTTATTTCGATGATTAAGGACAATGACAAGGAAATGTTGCAGGAAGAAATATTACAAGAGTTAACTTAGGATTTAATGGAGGTACGAGTATGGATTTTTTAACAAATTTGGACAGTGAAACATTAAAGGCAGAATTATTAGCCTTTTTAGAACTTGGAGATGATGAATTCGATATATCTTCGATGGGAAAATTTGAAGAGCAGTTTGTAGAATTTATCAAAGATGATTTGTCTTATGCGGATTAATTAGAATTTAGTGGAGGAACAATGAAACGAGGAGAAATAACAAGTTTCCTGGGAGATCTGTTGGTCACTGATCGGCTTTGCAAAAGAGGAAAGTATTACGCAAGCGAAGTGAGCATAGACTACGGAACAAGTGATGTTAAAAGAGTTGATTTCATGCAATTTGAGCCTTCTGGAGTAACTGCAATCAGTGCGATAGAAAAAGGGATATTCACTTGCTATGAAATCAAGAGCTGCAAAGAGGATGTATTTAGTGGGAACGGATTGAATTTTCTGGGAGAAAAGAATTATATAGTTACTACTATGGATTGCTATAAAAACATCCAAGAGGATTTAAGAAACGGAAAGCTGGCTAAGCATATTCGAGAATGCAATCCAAACTCTTCACTATACTACGGGATAATGGTTGCAATACCGGAATATAGAGATCCTGCGGATGAATACGAGAATCCTACGCCACTGGATACAAATACGGGGTGGAAGCTTGAAATAATAATACCATGCAGACAGGGAGAGCGAAAAAGATCCATAACAGAGATGCTATTTTATATGCTAAGGAGTGGTCATTAGCTTGAACTAAACTGAAATTAGGAGTTTCTTTGGGAGAATGGAGGGAGTGAAAATGTCAGACATTACAGAAATTATTAATACTATAGAAAAATCATGGGGAGTGAATTCTATTGGTAGTCCTTTCGGTTCATGCACAGAGAAATTTGCGAACGAAAAAATGATAGAAATTGCCAATAAAAATAATTTTCCTGATGATGTACTTAAATTGATTAAAGCTAATCCGATTAAGTTTCATAAATGTCAGAAATTTGATAATGGGCGTGGCATAGGTAGATACTATGCAAATTTGGTAAGACAACTATTATAAGGATCTGGCAGAAAACATTGATGATTTGAACTGAAATATTAGGATTTAGTGTATTAGAAAGTAGGTAAAAAGATGTTTGATACTTATAGCCCAACACAAAAAGTAAATGTAAATGCGGTTAGCGGAACATTATCAAAAACCTGTAAAGATAGCTATTTTCAGTGTTGTCAAAGAGGAAGTAGAAATTTTGATAACATTGTAAATAAAAGACATGTTGTTATATTGCAGGCAATGATTATGTCCAATGATTATGTGATGTTTGAAGTTATTTCGCAAAAAGATTTTGAAAAAATAGCTGAAAATTAGGATTTAGCAAAGGAGCGAGAAATGTGGTCACACGATGAACAGAAAGAAATAAATGACGTATACGCTGTTATGGCAAGAATAACGTGTAAACATTGTGGAGCAATAGTCCACAAATATGTGGAAAGCCATTATACAGGTGGTGCCAAGTGTGTGATATTGGCAAAATATTGTAGATTTTGTGGTAATGCACTTAGGATTTAGTGGAGGAATACTATGGACAATGAGATTATTTTCTTCAATTTGGTAAGAATCGAGCGAGGAAGAGAAAAGCTTTGCAAATGCAATCCACCTCATTACGAGGTCGATACGGTAAACAGGATTGTAAGCTGCCAAGATTGCGGTGCTACGGTAGATGCTTTTGATGCTCTGCTTACATTGGCGAGGCGGTATGAGCTGCTGGAGGATGAACAGCGGAAAATGCTATCTAAAGCCAAAACATACGGTGAACTGGCAGATGCTGAATTCAAACGGATGCGAAAGAATAAAGTATTCCGAGAAATGGAGGAACATTACAGAAAAGGTTTATATCCTATATGCCCTAAATGCGCAGAACCCATTGATCCGGTAGATATTCGGGAATGGACAGCGCATCTGGAGTAAACTGAAATAGAGGGTCAGCCGTTTGACCGTTCAAGATGACCTTATAAACTTCTGAGACGGTACCACGATATTTAGCCTTCTGCCGAAAAACGAAGGACGGTTTTGCTGTTTTTGCGATAAGAAAGCAGCATTTAAACTGAAAGAGGGTATGAAATGTCAAGGCTTATAACATATCAGTCCGGCGGATTCACAAATTACGGAATCAGCTACCGGAAATACAGCCCGGAAGAATTGGAGGAAAGAGCAATGCAGGAAGAAGTTAATACAAGGGTAAAGACCAAGGAGACCGAAGTTGATTACATCACGGAAATACATAAGGACATGGTGGAGAACGGTAAGCATTGGTATACCAACTCTTATGATTTTACAAACGGTGATAGGGTAAAAATCACGGTCGAAATAGTTGAGTAAACTGAAATATTAAGATTTATGGAGGCATTTGTATGAGAAAAATACATGAATGTGCAGAAGATATAAAAAATATTTTAAATGATGCAGAACGAACCGAAGAGGTTGACGGAGATATGTTATGTAGTATTAATGAGTTGGTGGATGAAATTTTATCAATATATTGTTTAGAAAAACAACAAAGAAAAATGGCTATAGCTGAAGAAAATGAGATTCTTTCAGAAGAGGCTAAAAAAGCAGGATGGAAGTCTGGTGTTATGAACATCTAAACTGAAATTTAGTGAAGAAAGGAAAAATTATATGGCTAAAGCAGTATTAGTGATGGATATGCCGGAATCATGTAGCAAATGTAAATTTCTGTATGAATTTCAAGGAATCAAAAAATGTCACCTTATGAATGTCCTCAATAATGGAGCATCAATGCTGTCACAGAACACATTTACAAAGAAACGGCATGATAAATGTCCGCTCCAGGAACTGCCGGAACGTGAAAAAGAGATGACCGATGCCGATGACCTCGGAAAGGATTATGTCAGAGGAACAATGGACGGTTGTAATGCTTGCCTGGATGAAATAGAATCTATAATTTAGTGAAGGAGAATGGCTTATGAAGTTGTCAAAACTGACTAAGCCAGAACTTGAAGAAATCTTCCGGAACGCCAATTTCACGGAAGAGGAAGAGAAAGTGTTTTGGGATTTGTCTAAAGGAATTTCTCAAAAAGAAATATCCTTTAGACATTCCGTATCTGTAAGTACCGTAGAAAGAAGAGTTAGGTCTATAAAAAATAAGATTAAGCGGTTAGAAGGTGATAGTTTTGGAGCTTTCTAATATGGAAATATTGCAATATGCCGTTATCAATGGTATGATTGACACGGAATCTTTGCAAAAAAGCATTGAAATGAAAAAGAAAGAAGAGTATCTAAAGAAACATCAATACGCAATCAACAAAGGCAAAGACGGATACTGGAGAACTTATTTGCCGGATGAGGAAAAAGGAAGGAGACTTGTAAAAAAGAAAAGCGAGGAAGATCTCAAAGAAGAAGTTATTGAGTTTTACTACCAAAAAGAGCAAAATCCAACAGTTACAGAAGTGTTTTACGAATGTGAAGACCGGAGATTGTCTCTTAAAAAGATATGTAAAGCAACATACGACAGAGACGAGAGATATTTTCTCAGACACTATGGAGAGTTGGGAAAGCGAAGAATAAAATCAATATCAGAAGATGAATGGGGGGATTTTTTAGAGGAAGAAATTGCCGATAAAGAGTTGACACCTAAATCTTTTTCCGGTCTAAAAGGAATTACAAGAACATTCCTTAAACGTGCGAAAAAGCGTAAACTCATTGATTTTAATATCGTAGAACTTTTTGAGAATCTTGACATATCTGATAGTGATTTTAAAAAAGTAATAAAGGAAGACTATGAAGAAGTATTCGACGAATACGAAACTGATGTTATGATTAAATATCTTGTCAACCACCTTGATACTTCTAATGTTGCGATATTGCTCATGTTTTTAACTGGTGTACGTATCGGGGAAGTTGTAACATTAAGGCATTCCGATTTTTCTGATAACACTTTTAACGTTCGTAGAACCGAGACGAAGTATAAAGATGAAAACGGAAACAATGTTGTTGAAGTAAAAGAGTATCCCAAAACCAAAGCAGGAATCAGAACAGCAATTATACCGAATGATTATGTATGGATTTGCGATAAAATAAAGTACATGAATCCGTTTGGAGATTACATTTTTACCAAAAATGATATTAGGATCACCGCACAGGCGGTTAGGCAAAGGCAGAAAAGGCTTTGCAGGAAATTGAAAATTTATCCAAAGCCACCGCACAAAGTAAGAAAGACATATGGAACTATTCTTATGGATAACAATGTGGATAAGAGACTTGTTATGGATCAGATGGGGCATACAGATATTATGACATCAGAAATACACTATCATAGGAACAGGAAAACCATTGAAAAGAAATCGTCTATTTTGAGTAGTATACCAGATTTACAGGCAAGGTGATTTGACTACTATTTTTGCGAAAGTAGTCAAAAGTAATCAACAAAAAACACCTAGAAAGCCAGTAAATATGCGGAAAGTAAGAGGAATAGAGTGGGGTTCGAGCCCCCTTGCTTCCACTCGAAAAAGCTGATAAAATGGGCATTCCCGGGCAACGGGTAGTCGAATAGTAGTCAAAATAGTAGTCAAGCCTAAAACGAAAGGAGTTTTTTGCAAAGATTCCAATAATTTTATAGTGAATGAAATGTGACGGATACATGACGGGTAGACCGTCTTTTTTTATGCCAAAATTTAAGCATAAGGAGGGATGACCTTATGGGAAAATTCAAATTTTCTGATGAAACGCTGGAACATATATTCAGCAAAGAACGTACAAGGGAAGTGCCGATTAAGTATCAATCAATCATGGTTCATGTGATCGAGGAAGTTTTAGGAGAAACTGGTAATGCTTATGAATTTCAGTCCGTTGGGACTTATGAACAAGCCGACATATCAGACACTTGATGAAGTTGAAATTGCAAAACAGATAGAATCAATGGAAGAAAGGGAGAACAGCCATGCCGCAGCCGATTATGAATCCGAACTATTTCAATCCGCAGTATAGAACACCTATGTACGGACAGTTTATGCCACAACAGGAGCAATTCCAACCACAGCAGTTTATGCAGCAGTCACAGCAAAATACGGTACAGATGTACGGTCGCATTGTACCGGCACAGGAATGCATAGCACCGAATGAAGTTCCTATGGATGGCAACACAGCATTCTTTCCCAAGCAGGATTTGTCGGAGATCTATGCTAAATCTTGGGGAGCAGATGGAAAAATCTATACAAGGCTCTATAAGCCTGTTTTAGATGCAGACCCTAACAATTTACCGTCTGAAACAGAAAAGGCGAAATTTGACCTATCAGACGAAGCCACAGCGGTATTTATGAAGCGTTTCGATGAACTGGAGCAAAAGATTGAGCAGTTGAAATCTTCGCAATCGCAAAGAAAAACTCCACAAACGCAAAGAAAGGATGATGCAGATGCTTAAGTCAATGGTAAATCCGCAACAGCTTATTCAAAATATGATTGGAAACAACAAGATTATGTCTAACGACATGGTAAAAAACGCTTATGGGATGGTTCAAAAAGGTGATTTCCAAGGAGTAGAAAATCTAGCGAGAAACATCTGCAAAACAAAAGGTATAAACCCTGATGATGTAATAAGACAGATAAAAAGTCAGTTTCCTTTTTAACAGCATATTAGAGGTTTGTGCACAAAACCCGGGAGACCTCTTTATGAATAAAATTATGGAGGTAATCTAATATGTTTGAAACAAACAACAGCCCTTTTACCATGCCTGTTATTCCGGCTGCCGGAAATGGCTACGGAAATAATGGTGCATTTGGTGACGGTGGATGGCTCTGGTTCATAGTCGTAATTTTTGCGATTTTTGGCGGTTGGGGCGGTAATGGATGGGGCGGTAATGGCTCTAATTCCAGTTACTACACCGATTCTGCATTGCAAAGAGGGTTCGACACCCAGTCTATCATCGGCAAACTGGACGGAATCAACAACGGTCTGTGTGACGGATTCTACGCTGTAAACAACGGTATGCTTACCGGATTTAATGGCGTAAATACCAACATTTTACAGACTGGCTATGGCATCCAACAGGCTATCAATGCCGACACCGTAGCAGGAATGCAGAATGCTAACGCTTTACAGGCACAGTTAGCACAGTGCTGCTGCGATACCCGTGAAGCTATCCAGGGTGTAAACTACAATATGGCAACGAATACTTGCGCATTGCAGAACACCATGAATAACAACACAAGGGATATCATTGATAATCAGAATGCCGGCACTAGAGCAATTCTTGATTACTTATGTGCAAAAGAAAATGCGGATTTGAGAGATAAGGTGCAGAAACTTGAACTTTCTGCTTCACAGGATAGACAGAATGCACTTCTGACTACTGCAATGACAGCACAGACACAGCAGATTGTCAACTCTGTAAATCCTACAGCTATTCCAGCTTATATTGTGTCTAATCCTAACGCTTACGCTTATGGCTGCGGTTGCAATACCGGCTGTAATTGCTAAAATTGAATAATTGAGTATCTTAATTGAGTTAACTCGATTATGTCTGCTATGCAGAATTACTGACAACATGGGGCAGACTATATGGTTTGCCCCTTTGATTTTGAAAGAGAGGTATTTATTATGGCTGAATATACAGCAGTAGCATTACAGACTGTGGCAGCAGGAGCAGACGTTGCTTTTACCGAAACTGCCGTAAATGGAAGTGGTTGTATCACTCACAGAGAGGGATCCGGAATTGTGAAGTTAAGAGGTATCACTAATCAGTGCCGGGCAAGATTCCTTGTAAGTTATTCCGGAAACATTCAGATTCCCACTGGTGGAACTGTTGAGGAAATTTCCCTTGCACTGGCGGTAGACGGGGAACCTTTACAGTCCACAAGAATGATTGTAACTCCGGCAGCTGCAGAGAATTTACAGAATGTTAGTTCACAAGCATATATTGACGTTCCAAGATGCTGTTGTTCAACAGTTTCGGTAATGAATACATCAAGTCAGACAGTAGAGGTTCAAAACTCTAATTTAATCGTTATTAGGCAGGCTTGACAAGTATTCTTTAATAAGTCTTTCCAGTATTGCTGATACAGGAAGGTGTTCTTTGATTGCTTGAATTTTAATCTTTTTCAGTAATTCGCTTTCCATTGTTGTTGTGAATTTGATTTTTGACATTTTAAAACCTCCTTTTTAAGTGTATTCTACCATAAATACGTATTGACGTAAAGTTATAAAATTGATATAATATACGTAAAATGGTATATACGTATAAAGGAGATTGGGAAATGGCTTTTAAGAAAGGAAATACACCATATAATTTTGATGATTTGACAGGAAAAATATTTAACCGCCTGACAGTTGTTGAAAGAGTATATAAGGAGAACACCAAAAAGACATATTGGAAATGTAAGTGTTCTTGTGGAAAAGAAACAATTGTTGAAAGCTCAAAAATCAAAGGTGGATACACCAAGAGTTGCGGATGCCTTAATGAAGAAAACAGAAAGCACCATGTAGAAGAATTAACTACACACAAAATGAGCGGTACTAAATTATTTAAAATTTGGTGCTCTATGAGAAAAAGATGCGAAAACGAAAAAGAAACGGCATATATGTGGTATGGTGGCAGAGGCATTAAGGTCTGTTCGGAATGGAAAGGTGAAAATGGATTTCAAAATTTTTATAACTGGTCTGTAAAGAATGGTTATAAAAATGGATTGTCCATAGATAGAATAGATTTTAACGGAAACTATGAACCATCAAATTGCCGTTGGATTACACAAAAAGAGCAATGTAACAATACAAGAAGAAACATTTACATTGATTACAATGGAGAGCGAAAAACATTAAGTGAGTTATGTGAAATCCACAATTTGAAATATGGAATTATGTACCATAGGGTTTGCAACTTAGAGCTTCCTTTTGAAATTGCTATGAATTTAAGTGGATTTTGCAAAACGTATTACAACGGGAAAGAAGTAGATTTGAGACTAATATCAAGAGATAAAAAGATCGATTATAAAATTTTATTAAAAGAAATATTGGTAAACAAAAAAGATATAGAACAAGTTATATCAGAATATGGAGGTAAATAAATTGGATGTTAAGAGAATGCATGAAATGATTGAAAAACTTTCTGAATGCGCTAAAACGCAGTTTGACAAGGGTATCGACAAAGTAGACACTTGCGAAATGGGAAAGGTCATCGACATGATGAAAGACTTGTCGGAAGCTATGTACTACCGGGAGCTGACAAAAACCATGCAGGAATATGATTCGGACGAAAGCATGGAAATGTTTGAACGTTACGGTGACGGTGGTAAACGTTTTTATGACCATTACCGCTATGCTGACGGCAGATTTGCACCTAAAGGTCGTGGAACCTACCGCAGAGGTTATGAAGAGCCACCCTATTACCACATGACCCCGGAAATGTATCACCGTGACATGGACAGAGACATGGGGCGTATGTACTACACGGAAACTTCTTCATCCGGTATGCGTGATGCAAGAGAGGGCAGAAGTGGCATGAGCCGCAGAACCTACATGGAAAATAAGGAACTGCATAAGGCGAATACACAGCAGGACAAAGAAGCAAAAGTCCGTGACCTGAACACCTACATGACCGAACTTGCAAACGACATGACGGAGATCATCAACGATGCAACACCGGAAGAAAAGACGGTACTGCGAAACAAGCTGTCTGCACTGGTAACAAAAATCGGTTAAAACAATTAAGGGGCTTATTTAGCCCCTTTTATGTTGGAGGTGGTAAGTTGTTCACGATAAATGGAATAGACTGGAATTTAAGGCTTGTACGCAGTCACAGTCCTATGCTGATGCGTTCTGATGGTACATATACGTTTGGCATGACAGATAGAAACACAAGAGATATTTACATATCAGACATAATTCATGGAAATTTCTATGACCGTGTGCTGTGCCATGAATTGTGCCATGCGTTCTGCCTATCCTACAATCTGACTATGGACATTCAGACAGAAGAGATTGTTGCCGACTTTTTGGCTACCTACGGAAGAGAAGTGTTTGCGCTGGCTGATGAATTGATAAGTGGTTTTGTGGAAAGAATGGCATAGAGAAGACTTTGCAAATAAGTCTTCTCTATTTTAACTTCTCCATCATCACAATTTCATGGTCTTTGCACTTCTCTGCATATACCTTTAATGCATTTTCCATACCAGTTACCGTTTCCTCATGCATTTCGCTGCTAAAATGGTACCTCTTCGATTTTATTTTAAATTTCATTTCTTTCATAGACTATTCCTCCGCTAAATTATAAAATTATTTTTTTGTTTCCGATTTCTTCATCTACTTTGGTATTAAACCATTCCTTTTTAGTGATTCCTTTTTCAAAGAGTTTTTCTTCTAACTTGTCAAACTTCTCTTTTTCAATTTCGACACTAAAGTTTTTGGTATTCTCCCTCCGCTTTTTCATGTAATCGGCTCTGCTTTTAGGTGCTATGGTTATCACCTCCTTGTTACGAGTTACATTATATAACGTTACGAGTTACAATTCAAGCACTTTTTCAAAAAAATAAGAGCACCCTTGCGGATGCCCTTAAAATACTATATTCTATTGTAATTTGATAACTTCTTTGTTACCAGTCCAGAAACTTGTTTCGTATTCCAGTTCAATGCTCTGCGCATCCTGCGGAACTACAAATGCAATCTTGTAAGATGTTTTTCTGCCACTTGAAAGATTTGCATTCAACGAAGAACTATCAACAACACTGTAATTTTGTTCACAATCTGTATCGTCTGCGTAACACTGAAAATCGTAGATGCTTACATACTTATCATCTTTGCTGTTGTTCTGATAAGAAACATCAATCATAATGTATTTTGTTCCATCAGCAGGAGCGTTCCAACCGTATTCATCCTCATAATCAGTGTAGTCAAGGTCAAAATCATTTATTGTGACTTGCAATCCGTCCGCATCGAATGTGTAACCGGGAGAAATAACAGTACCACTCGGTACTTCCGCTTCTTCAACCTTTGATTCCGGTGTACTTTCTGATACTGCGGTAGAACTTTCTTGTATTGCAGAAACAGATGCCTGTGTGCCGGTAGATTCCTTGTTACTATCGGATACACTATTTACAAACAATGCCATAATGGCAAAAATAATAATTCCGATAATAGAGCAAGTCAGTCCTGCGATAGCAGTGCCGTGTTTCTTGTCTTTCTGACATAGTGCAATGATAGCAAGAACAGCACCTATAATTCCCGGCACAATTCCGAAAGCTATACAAGCTGTCAAAATACTGATGATTCCTAAAATCATCGAAGCAATTCCTAAACCACTTTGTTTCATAGAGTAATTACCCATTTCATTTTGAATTTTATAAAATTTTAACACATTTGTGGTATTCTGTCGATAAATAGATGTGAAGTATTGAAAAAATTTTAATGTGTTTCTTTTGATACCCCCGTAGGTCTGCATTTTCAACCGAAAATCTCGTTTTCAGAGGTTTTTGAAAGAAAAATTTTTCTACAATTTTCGTGCTAAAAATTTTCAATCCCCCCAGGGTAGCACTTTTCAAGCTGGAAAATCCGTTTTCAGAGGTTTTTCTCTGATTTTTTCAGACCGTTTCAAGGTGTGGAACATCTGCACACTTCTGCGGTGCGAGTCTTGAACCGGTCAACGTGTCGCAGCTTTCGCAAGGTCTCCGACTGCCGAAAGCATAGAATCATACGCAGACCGCAGCAGCTCCGCAGATTCCGGAGACATACCACCGGCGGCGCTCTCCACCCGAATGACGGTTTCCAGCCGTTCCCCGGCATCCGATACGCTCTCCATAATGTCGTATACATGACCGATTCCCACTTTTCGCATTTTGATAAAATCCCCCTTGTAATATTTGATTGTACACCAAGACAGCGCAAGCCGTCAATATATTAGGGTGCAGGATCTGACCGGACCCGGTGGAAGAGTAGCACAAATAGACCGCCAAGCCGGCAGCAGATCCAACGGAACACGACAAAAAGACGGTTGTAAGCCGTCTTTTATCTGTTTTCAAGTTCAAAAATTGCCCACCTCAGGGCGGCTGCTGTCTCCGTGTCTTTTTCTCGGTCCGCACGCTCTAGCAGATTGTAAAGTCTTTCAAGGTTCTTTTCTTTCATCATGGTTACCTCCTTTTTCAATTTTTGGGTAAAATACACCCATAAAGCCATTGCCGGGCATCGCTCCCGGCTGGCATCCTCTGCAATGGCTGTCAAGGTTCAAAATCTATAATTCCTAAATAAAATTGATCTTTAAAGTTATTAAAAAAATGATCTTTTAAATCTGATAATGTTTTTTCTCCATTTTTTAACGATTCAAAATCACTCAACACCATTTCATCAGTATAATTTGCATATTTATTATAACTAATTGATATCCTAAATTTTTCCCCGGATTTTACCCATCCACAACAACCGGAATTTTTAGCAACTGGATATGCACCTATCTCATAGCCATATAAATCCATATAATCTTTTGTATTTTTGTCGTGCCAATCCTCTAGTTGTATTACTGTACCGTCAGGCATTGCCGAAATTTCTATAATTTTCATTTTCTCGTTCCTCCATATTTTTAATTTTTTGGGTAAATTCAACCCATAAAACCGC
>ERZ779916.74-NODE-74-length-20709-cov-5.25738_pt1 | contig 20709 bp, 17 predicted proteins | sample MGYA00511546_ERZ779916 | MGnify/ENA primary metagenome ERZ779916 (study PRJEB29588, sample SAMEA2142846) | human gut metagenome | biome: human gut; feature: human-associated habitat; material: faeces | place: Denmark | collected 2008/2010 ...
CCCTTTGGGCCGAGGGTTGTGGTATCGCCCTATTGGGCGATGAGTATGAAGTCAGCGTTACGGGATTGGCCTTTCTGTGTCATAGGGGCAGCGGATAGCCGACAGCGGTCTTTACCGTCCCGCCAGCCCCACCCATTATTGTCATTGATGTACATATAAAGGATTTCATCATGGATATGAAAGATATACTGCAGAAGGTAGCCTCCGGCGCCTTGCGCCCGGAAGAAGCGGAGGCGCTTCTCCGGAAAAATCCGGCAGACCGGCCCTATGAAGAAATGGGATTTGCCAAGCTGGATACAGACAGAAAAGCCCGGTCCGGCTTTGCGGAAGTGGTATACTGCCAGGGAAAGTCTGATGCCTTTATCGGGCAGATTTTTAAGAAACTTTACGAAACGGAAGGGGAAGTCTTCGGCACCCGGGCTTCTCCTCACCAGTATGAACTGGTGAAGAAAGTGCTGCCTTCCATTTCCTATGATCCTATTTCCCACATTCTGAAGCAGGAAAAGGAGAAGGACCATATCGGATGCATTGCTGTCTGCACCGGCGGCACTGCCGATATATCAGTGGCGGAAGAAGCGGCCCAGACGGCAGAATACTTCGGCAGCCATGTAGAACGGATTTATGACGTAGGGGTCAGCGGCATCCACCGGCTCTTGTCCCAGGAGGAACGGGTGCGCAAGGCCAGCTGCGTCATTGCAGTGGCCGGTATGGAAGGGGCCTTGGCCTCGGTCATCGGCGGCCTGGTGAGAAATCCGGTGATTGCAGTGCCCACGTCAGTGGGGTATGGCGCCAGTTTCCACGGCCTCTCTGCCCTCCTCACCATGATTAATTCCTGTGCCAACGGCATAGTGACCGTCAATATAGACAATGGATTCGGTGCCGGTTATGTGGCCACACAGATCAACAGACTGGCAGAAAGGGGAAAAGTGTAAATGGGAAAATCATTATATCTGGAAGCAGCCTCCGGCATTGCGGGGGATATGTTTGTGGCAGCCCTGCTGGACCTGGGAGCGGACCGGAAAGCGCTGGACAAGGCGCTTTCTTCCATTCCAGCCAAAGGGTTTACTGTGGAAATAGGAAGGGTGCAGAAAGCAGGCATTGATTGCTGCGATTTCAATGTGATTCTGGACAAAGACCATGAAAACCATGACCACGACATGGCCTATCTCTACGGTCCCCTGCCGGAAGCAAGGGAAGCGGTTCATGAAGAACACCATCACCATCATGAGGAAGAAGGCCATCATCATGAGGAGGAAGAACATCACTGCCACTGCCATGAAGAAGGCCATCATCACGAAGAGGAAGAGCACCACTGCCACTGCCATGAAGAAGGTCACCATCATGAGGAGGAAGAACACCACTGCCACTGCCATGAAGATGGACACCATCACGAGGAAGAAGAGCACCACTGTCACTGTCATGAAGACCATCACCATCATGACCATGGAGAGGGGCACCATCATCACGAGCACCGCCATCTGAAAGATGTGGAAGCGGTGATTGACGGCACGGACATGACCGAATCTGCCAGGGCTCTGGCAAAGAAGATTTTCCGCATTGTGGCAGAGGCGGAATCCAAAGCCCACAACCTTCCCATCGAGGAAGTTCATTTCCATGAAGTGGGAGCCATCGACTCCATTGTGGATATCATTTCTGCGGCCGTATGCTTTGACAGCCTCCATATCAAAAATGTGATTGTACCGAAACTTTCAGAAGGCAGAGGCACTGTCCGCTGCCAGCACGGCGTACTTCCGGTGCCTGTGCCGGCTACGCTGAACATTGTCACCGCCTATCACATGCCTCTGGAAATCATGGACGCCAAAGGGGAATACGTGACCCCCACCGGCGCTGCCATTGCGGCGGCCTTGGCCACCTCCCATGAGCTGCCTGCCTCCTTTACTGTTCTGAAAACAGGCCTGGGCGCAGGAAAACGGGACTACAAGGAACGGACCAATATCCTCCGGGCCATTCTCATTGATGAAGCAGAAGGGCCCTGGGAAAAGGACCAGGTCGTGAAGCTGGAAAGCGATATCGACGACGCTTCCGGCGAAGTGCTGGGCTATACCATGAAAAAACTGATGGATGCCGGCGCCCTGGACGTTCATTTCACCCCTATCTACATGAAAAAGAACAGACCGGCCTATGAACTCACGGTGATCTGCAGGGAAGACAGGAAAGAAGCCATGGAAAACATCCTCTTTTCCGAAACCACCACCATCGGTATCCGCGAGCTGGCGCCTCTCATGCGCTCCATCCTTCATCGGGAAGAAAAGGAAGTAGACACCGCCTACGGCCGGGTCCAGGTGAAGGAAGTCACTCTGGGCAGCGAAAAACGGCGCTATCCGGAATATGAATCGGTGAAGAAGCGGGCAGAAGAAAAGCAGGTGCCCTTCCAGACCGTTTTTGATGAAGCGAAAAACAGCATATAAGAGCCTGTATAAAAAAGGGGCTGTGAAGAAATGACACAGATGCCATCCTGTCCCACCGTCATTTCGACCGGAGCCGGTCAGCCGCCAATAGGAAAGCCTCTTATTGTGCAGGCTAGAGGCCAACTTCGGCTGACTTGGAGACTCTATGCAGAGTCTCCACAGAGTGGAGAAATCTCACTTCCTAATGGTACCGGGACGGTGGCAGGAGATCTCTCGACTCAGAGTCTCTATAGTGCCTGGAACCCTTTTCCCTGTTAACGACATGGAGCTCCGCTCGAGATGACAATGAGGGCGAGCGGCTTACTGTCATTGACACAAAAAGACATCAAAAAGGGGCTGTGAAGAAATGATTTACATTTTTTCACAGGCCCTTTTTACATGCATTTCTCACTTTATTCCAGAAAAAAGACTACAATAGGAAAAGAAAGGATTTCACAAAGAAGAAGGGATACTATGTTTGGACTTACAGCATATGCAGAAATCATTACAGGGCAGTTTCTTCTGAGCCTTGGCGCCCTGTTTTATACAGGCTGGTGGCTGACGGCCTTCAGGCCCGATGCCAGAAGCGGAGGGGCCCTCCCGGCCCTGCTTTTCCTATGCCTCGCAGTCTTTGGCCTTTCCGGTACCGCCCTGACGGTCCATGGCATTCACGGCCTTCCCCTGCCGCCCTCCTGGCCCGGAGGGACCATACTCCTGGCTTTGGCCCTTCTGGTATATTTCATCCTTCTTGCCGGTTCTGTCAAACTTTTCGGTCGGAAACCGACCACAGAACTCATCCTTCTCGTTCTCTGGGCTCTCATGGAAATCATGGTACTGGGAGTGCTCCATGAAGCAGGCGGCCTTGCGGGCACTGCCTATGGTCTCACCTGGGCCGCCGTGGCTGCTGCCTCTCTCATCGCCTTTACAGCCTACATGATGTACTATCGCATGGATGATGACACCGCCTACATTACCGGCGCCGTTCCCCTTCTGGTAGACGGGGCAGTGACCCTGATGATCGCCCTGCTGGGACGGTAGCGGGATCCGCACTCATTCATGCAGCTGCTCCACTGTCTGAGGACCCGCTGTTTTCCTGTATTTCACCTTCCGGCCCTCCGCCCGAAAAGCCTGATGATGTAAATGATGGTCTTCAGGGACCCGCTTACATCATCAGGCTGTTTTTTACCTGCCAGCAGGTTTTAAAAGTTCTGATGCACCGGAAGGTCTTTTCATGATTCACTGATATGGCCGCCAGTCATGGTGAGGCTGTCGATGATTCCCCGTACATCCCGGAAGGTGCAGTCGGTCAGCTCCAGCCGGGAGCGGATCAGAGCAAAGAGGGGAAGATTCGTTTCCATATCTTTGAAGGTGGTCCGCAGGAATTTCAGGTTCTGGCAGTCTGTGGCGGACACCAAACCGTAGCTGCATTCCCGGATTACACTGTCCCTGAGGAGAATGCTGCTGCAGAACCGGGCTTCATACCCATAGGTTCCGCATCCGTACAGGTCCATATGATCCATGGTCATATGAGTGACGCTATCCAGTTTCAGCACGGCGCCGTCACAGAATCCTTTTTTGAGTTTATGGCCCATCCGGAGGTGGGACAGTTTCAGGTTTCGGCAGTTGACGAATTTCAGTACCGGCGTATAGGGGAATTCTGTAACAATTTCTGCAGTAATGGTCTCCGTATCCAATCCCCGGATGGTGAGATCCTTGAACCCGGCAATGTCCAGTGTGCAACCATCGCCCAGATACAGACCGGCAGGGGCCGAATCATAGTAGTCGGAGTAGTGAAGCAGCCGCTCTGAAAATTCTTTCTCCTGCCAGTTTGACAGATTGTATTCACCCGGTGCCAGAACGATTTCCGTATTGTCCGCCAGTGATTCCATCATTTCGTCTACATTGTGGACCAACACTGTTTTCTGGGCCCCCAGGGCCGCCGGAGTCATCGTCAGGACCAGCAGGATCCCTAAAAAAATACCCCTGATAAGCCTCATCCATTTGATTTTGCCAGGCTCTTTCATTACCAGACACCTCCTGTTTCTGGGAATCTCTTTACTGATTATGCCGCCGCAGCCCGACGTATGCACCGGCACGATCCTGCTGAGAATGCGGATTTCCCATGGGCTGCGGTTCCAGCATTTCTCGATCGTGACAGCATCCCCTCCCTGCGTTTGCACCGCTTCTGCCGAAAGGCCCACCCCCTGCTGACAGGATGGCGGTACAGAGAAGCAGGGGCAGGCCCTTCTTTGCCAAGGCGGAATGATTCTGTCTCATAGAAAACGCATCTTTCCTGTTTTCTGGATATTCCGCAAGGATTCCGGCCTTACTTTTATTCTACTAAAAATGGACAGGAAAAAAACCTGTACGAAAGTACAGGTTTGTAGCATGAAAGATGAGCAGGATATAATCAGACAGTCAGAGGAGATGACAGACACCAGGTAGCCTTCCTTCGGCGTCGTCATTCTGGGCGATAGCGTAGAATCCCGGCTCGTGGAGAAAAGGAACCGGCGCCGCTAACGACCGGTCATCAGGAAACACTGTTTTCCATGAGAACTTTTTTATTTTAAAGAGATTATATAGATAGAGAGAACTGAGGGGCCCGGAAGAGGCGCCGGCCTCCCTGCCTGTTACGTGCACACACCTTATCAAGGGACAGGCGGGAGACAGGAAGAACTTCCTCATATGAATCAGAACTCTCCGACGCGTCAAAACTTCACAAAGAACTCCTGAAGATGACCTGCCAGACATCCTGGTGGCAACTATGGCTATACCAGTTCTTCCTTGACGACACAGATATTCCGCTTAGGCGGCTGCTCCTGGCCGATTCATCGAAGCTGAACGCCTGAGCCCTACCGCGCATCAGCATGGGACGAATCAGGAGTTTTTTGCATGGCATGAAAAAGAGGCTGTGAGAAAGGATACCCATTTCTCATGGCCTCTTTTTATGCACCCATTTTCAGGAAAGCTTCTCCAGCACCGCCCGGCAGCCTTTTGCGATATCCTCATAGGTTTTCTCAAAATTTCCTGTATACCAGGGGTCCGCCACGTCCCTTGCTTCTCCTGCCCAGTCAAGAAGGCGGGAGATTTTTTCCTCCGGATCCCCCTGGGTGAGACGGGACAGGTCATCCAGATTTTCCTCATCCATGGCGATTACATAGTCCGCCTCTTCATAATCCTTCCTGGTCATGAGAGCCGCCCTTCTTTTCGTAAAGGGAATATGGTGGGCGGCAAGGGTCCTTCGGGCAGGGGGATAGATATCATGGCCCACTTCCTCGGTGGTGGCGGCCATGGAAAAAATCTCATATTTCCCGTCCAGCCCCCTTTGGCGCACCATGTCCTTCATTATCATTTCCGCCATGGGAGAACGGCAGATATTGCCGTGGCAGATGAAAAGGATTTTGATCATGGACACGAAACTCCCTTCTATGCCGAAATATGCCGATTTATTGCGGATTTGCAAGCTTCACACGTCCACATCAATCAGTATAAAATTTTGCAAAAAAACGGCATAATTTACCCCATTGTAGTAGTAAAAATGGTAGTAAAGTAGGTTTTCCCTATTGCCGAAATTTTTTTGGGGTGAATTTTTTCTGCTATTATAGCAGAAAAACTATCCACTCAACCAGACTTCTCTGATGGTTCATCCCCCATTTCGCCATTCTGGCATGTCCTACATTCATCCCCCAAATCATGATTGATCCAAGGAGTCCTTCAGGCTTTCTTGTATTGCTTACAAACTTTCGGAATAACCCCATTCAGTTCCTCCTGTTTGATACAATGCCCGTATGTGCTTTTAGCCCTGAAACCATGCTGTTTCTGGGCTTTTCTGCGTTTCAGGGCATAGTACAGGATCGCGTCTGTGGCTCTGTATTGATTTGCTGCTGTGGCTGCTGTAGTCAAAAGTGACGCCTCCAATCTGCAATCGTTAAAAGGTATGGCTATCGTTGAAGGGTTTAATCGACGCTGTCGGAAGATTCGAGAGCCTTGAGTGTCTTTCCGTGTTCATCCTTCCAACTTGTAAGTCCATTAGCGCTCTTGCCGATAACAAACATTGCTGCATAAGATGGACTCGTGAACAGCATTTCCTCCTGCTTTTCTGTTTCATCAGATTTTCCGAAAAGGAAGTACACGCCGCTCTGCTTAAGGTCCGCACGATCCTTGCACTTATTCAGCTCAATCCGAGGGAGCTTGTATGCCACACCGGTCCAGTTAACAAGAGAGCACTTAATACGTCCACTAGCATCTCCGTCCATCAAATACAACTGTATATTCTTTCCATGCGCTGCCATATCAAGCCCCTCACTTCATTACCTTTTCCATTAGTGATTTATAGCTGTCTACTACGTCGTAGACAACATTGTCGCTGGAGATTGCCTTGAAGTGCTCTCGGGCGCAGTGGATCTTCGACTCCTCAATCAGCCGTAGCTGCATCGAAGACATGGATCCCTTCGTCTCCGCAACGAAGTAGATGTGCTTGACGCTTCCTTCATAGAAGGCAATCGCCCAGTCAGGATTGTAGTGGCCGACCGGAGTGGAGATGTAGAATCCATCTGGCAGCTTTACGTAGACCGCCACATCCGTGTTTGTATCAAGCTCTGTGGCGAAGTCGCGCTCGTTCGTCGAATCGTAGACAATGTGGTCGTACAGGTGCTTCTTTGCCTTCATGGCGTTCGTGCCGAGCTTGCCCTTGATGGTAGGCTCGGTGAAGACGTCCGTACCGTAGCGGTCGTCCATCACGCTGTAGGTGATGTGCTCGATGATTGCCGTAGCCTTCTCGTCGTTAATTAGTTGCGACGCCTTGAGGATAAACTCCTCCGGATTGTATTTGAACTGATCGAACGTAGCCTTATTAATGCCGGTGAGGATCTGAATGACAGCCTTCCGGGTAAGCCCGGTGGATTCAACGATTCTTCCAACAAGGTCATATGTGACGCTCTTGCTGGCGACTATGGCCTGCTTGATGCCGAATGTAGAAGACGATTCCCGGACAAACGCCGCGCCGGACCGCAGCTGCTCCTTGGACTGTATTTCAACCATCGAGCCGGATTCGACTTTGAAGTAGATCTTCGCCACGCGCAGCCTGCTGTCGAGTACTGCGATAGATTTGCGAACAAGCTCGTCCGTATCGAAATCTACCACGTAGACGGACTTTGCGTTGATCCGCGACCAGAGTGCTTTGAACTCCTTGCTGTTAAGCTTCTCTTCGTCGACTTGCAGTTCCACGTTGTTGCTGCGGGCATTCTCAGGCTTCATTGCCTTTGGATCGTAGATAGAATCGATGATGTCCACGACGGCGGCTTCAAAACCTTTGACCTCCTCGGCCATCTTGAGCTCGCCGTTTGCCTTGTCCTCATAGTACTTGTCTGTGAGAACGCCTTTGCGGTCAACATAGCGGTTCACGGTCATTTCGTACATGATTGCCGACGCCGTATCGGAATCGATAACCATCTCGTTGCCGTGATCGTCCGTGACAACACGGTTCAGGAACAGGTCTCTCGTAACGGCACGAGGACGGTCTGCGATATCCTCGGCAATCTCGGACTGGAGTCCCTTGGCGAAGCTCTCGTAACTTTCAGACGCAATTACGGTCAAAACGTTGACGTTCTGCACATCGTTTCCGAGAACTCCCGCGTCCATGCGTTCGCCGTCCTGGTTGACGCAAAGACGCATGCCTCGCCCGACTTCCTGCCGCTTGCGTATCTCGCTTGATGATGATTTGAGTGTGCAGATCTGGAACACGTTTGGATTGTCCCAGCCTTCGCGCAGCGCAGAATGCGAGAAGATGAACCGCACGGGCGAACGCTTCGGATCACGGTCAAGCAGCAGCTCCTTGTTCTTCATGATCAGGTCGTATGCGTCGATATCGTCGGAGGTCGTTTTCTTCCTGCCGACCTTGCTGTTGATCATGCGGCCCTTCTTGTCGATGGAGAAGTAGCCGGCATGCGTTTTCTCTACCGGGATGGACGCAAGGTACTGCATGTATTCGTCGTCGCCGAATTCCCGCTGCAGATTTCCGACCACGTCGGCTATTCCTGCTCGAACATGTCGGCAAAGATACCGTTCTGAGGCTGTCCGTTCTTATCGTATACACGATAGTGATCTACCTCGTCGATGAAGAACAGGGACAGAACCTTTATACCCTTATTGAACAGCTCCCTTTCACGCTCAATATGGGAGAGGATGGTTTCTCGTATCTGGATACGGCGCAGCTGATTCTCGTCCACCTTGCCGATCACGTCTCCGGCGTAAAGCTTGATGCCATTGATGAATTCGATGGAATCATCTCTGCCGTCGATGCGCTTGACCACGAAGCCGTCCCGGTACTCAGGCAGCTCGCCGGAATGGTCAAAGAGGTTGTAGCCCTCCGTCACGGTAGCGCTCATCGGCTTGATTCCGGATGCGCGCTTGCAGTCGAACTGTAGGGTTGCCGTCGGAGCTGATTTGGAAAGGTTCAGTCCTTCCAGATAAACGAAGCCATCAGTAGCTGTCGTCCCGCTTTCCGTGATGCCCTTGACGGCGATCTTCTTGACGAGCTTCTTGTTGTAGGCGTCCATCGCATCAAGACGATAAATCAGGTTGTAGTATTCCCTCGGTGTGGCAGAATAACGCAGCGTCAGAAGCGGATGGAATTCCTTCAGGCGTTCCTTTGTCTGCTTGCCTTCGACAGACTGTGGTTCGTCGATAATCAGAACCGGATTCGTCTTGGCGATGATATCGATCGGGCGGCGGGAACGGAACTCGTCGAGCTTCATGTAAATGCGTCGCGCATCCTTTCCGCGGGCGTTAAACGCCTGCGAGTTGATAATCATCACATTGATGGAGCTGTCCGAGGCAAAACGGTCTATCTCAGTAAGCTGAGAGGAGTTGTAGATGAAAAAGCGTATCTTCTTCCCGTATTCCTCGGCAAAGTGATCCTGCGTCACCTGAAACGACTTGTAAACGCCCTCGCGGATGGCGATAGACGGCACGACCACGATGAACTTAGTCCAACCGTATGCTTTGTTCAGCTCGTACATGGTCTTGATGTAGGTATAGGTTTTTCCGACGCCGGTCTCCATCTCGATAGTCAGGTTGTATTTGCCCTCGAGCGACTGGGACGGCTCGATCTGCCCGTCACGCTGAATCTTACGGATATGCTCAAGTATCTGTCCGTCGGACAGTTCCGGCACGATCTTTGCGTTCGACCAGCCCGTGAAGTCATCGTCCTCGTTTATGCCGGGCTGATAGATTCCGGTTCCTCTGTCCATCATGTAGGTGGGCGTGAGGTATGGCTGCCCGGCAAAAACATCCACGACGGCTTTGGCGGCGTCAGCCTGAAACTTCTGATGCTTGAATTGCAGCTTCATTCTGCCACCTCCTTAAATGACCTTGACTCTTGTATCCGGCGCAAGCAGCTTGAAAATCTCGCCGACATTGATCTTTTCCGGGCTGCTGGCGAAGCTGGAGTCACGGAACACGGCACGAAGCGGCTGACGTTTGGCAATGGTCTTGATAACCGACTCCGGCACGTTCTCATCAAAGCATGCAATCAGATCCCCATCGTTATAGGTATGCACTATGCAGCCGTCAATTGTTTCCGAGGTATAAGGAAGTGACAGTGGAAGCCCCCAATCAAGCAGGCATCCAAACAATAAATCCAAATCAGTACGGTCAGATTTAACGTTGGACTCCATCATCGTGAGCATGTCCTGCGTGTAATCTCCCGCGGCGTAATAGACATTATTCATGTTGGAGTCATCGATCTTTAGAACGCGGAAGCCGTCGTCAAACGTTGCGTCGGGATTATCCTCATGGATTTTCTTTGCGGCACGGCGAATACGTTCCTTGCCAATCTCACAGATGTTCTTATAACCAGCTTTATATGCCTCACTATTTTTATCAGTCTCTTCCGGCAGCTGCACCATGATGAATTTGCGGTTGCCACCGTCCTCGGCGTTGAGTTGCATGACAGCGTGTGCGGTTGTGGCGGAACCAGAGAAGAAATCGAGAATGATATCACCTTTTTCTCCTGTAAAAAGTGTTATTCCAGATATCATTTCTTTAATTAAAGATACAGGCTTGGGATAGCTGAAATAAGAATCCAATTTTAAAGCCTGTAAATCTTCGATACCTTTCTTCGATAAATGCTTCAAAATAGAATAAAACTTTGAAGAATCTTCTTTCAAGTTACGAAGTTTACCGACAATGTGCATCCCATTTGGCTTGGGAATCAAGACATACTCACCGTTTTTGATTCCAGCATTTATCTCATCTAATTTATCTTGCCCTTTGTACTCTAATATCTCTTCATAATGGCAATTTCCGTATTTGCCAAATTCTTTTCTGAGCCAATCCTCCTGAATCCAGTATCGTTTTCCGTCTTTCTGAACTATCTTTCCTCTTACATCTTTGGGCCTCCCAAGTGGAATAAAAGTACTGATATTCTTTGCATATACGAAAAGATAATCGTGCCCTTTGATGACTTGCTTTGCCATTCCGCCGCCTTCGGAGCGTATCACAACAAATTCAGCAGCCTTATTTTCTTCCCCAAAGCATTCATCAAGGAGTTTTTTCATATTTGCTTGTTCATTTTCATCAATTGATACAAATATTGCTCCACTTTCCGTTAGCAAATTCCTCGCTAGCATCAGCCGTGAGTAAATCATCGAACACCAATCAGAATGAAAGCGGCCATTTGAGTCAGTGTTCTTGAACATACGGTTACCTTCTTCGTCCACTTCACCGGACTCATCTGCGTATTCTTCGCTGGACACTTTGAAGTCATCATTGTAAATGAAGTCGTTGCCTGTGTTGTAGGGAGGATCGATATATATCATCTTGACCTTGCCGAGATAGCTTTCCTGCAGGAGCTTTAAGACTTCAAGGTTGTCGCCCTCGATATAGAGATTCTCCGTGGTGTCCCAATGGACGCTGTCTTCCTTTACCGGGCGGAGCGTTTTTCGGATCGGGCGGTTAGCTTCCACGATAGACGCTTTCTTGCCAACCCATGTAAATTCATATGCCTCATCACCGTCGATAACAGAATCAGAAAGCATCTGCTTTAACAGCTCAAAATTAATTGCTTTCTTCAGATGTCCGTCCTCGTCTCGCGCCTCGGTAACGCAGTTTGGGAACAGCGCGGCTATCTTAGCGACGTTGTCCTGCTGGATGTCCTCTGATTCCATTCTCATCTTATCCATTGTTCGTTCCCTCCTGTTTGTTACGATTCTTATATGCAGTACGTATTCTGTTGAATTCCTCTTCGTTGTTTTCTAATTCCTTGAGCTTTTCATGTAAAAACTCAAGTGCAAACTTGGAGAACTTATGAGTCTTGCCGTTTTTTGAAACGGTTATCTCCAAATGGTATTTCTTCGATTCTTTCATCTTGAAATACCAGATAAGTGCATAGAGATCATAGGTTGAAATTCCAAGCTTCTCAGCCATTTGTTTTTGAATGTACGGATGTGTATCGTCGGGATTTCCTTCAGGCACTGGAACTTCTTCGGCAAGATCAATATTGCCAGTAACCTTTAATACCGGGATACCATCTGTTTCATTAAAGCTTCCTTCCTTTATATATTTTGCCTTCTTTAACACCTGCGTTACCAATTTCCGATCAAATGCCACATCAACTCCATATGGAGTTGAAAAATGACCATTGCCGTAATTCACTATACCGAGATTTGCTGTGCCGCTTTTACGTATTACTTCCAGCACCTTTAATAGATTCTTGCGCTCACGAGTTATACGCTCTGAAATGATTTTCTCCATTTCAGCAGGCTTTATTTTTCCATTTCTTGCCCGATATCTATAAAATACGTCTCCGGCGGTTATGCTTTCGCCACTATGGCCTTTGAGCGCAATAACTGGCTTAATATCAGATTCATAAGCGTATATCCACCCAACTTTTTTACTCTCTGTTACAGACACGCCATTCTCGTCGACCTTTTCAACATCAATATCAAATGTACCTGTTTCCCAGTCTATGGCGGGAGCAAAATATGAATTAATGGTTTCTGTTAACTTTTCCTGTTTTAGATTTTCCAAGTTGTTATTCTTCAACCCCAGTATGCTTCTCGGAGAATCCTCGATACCGAAAATAATGTATCCACCTGTATTATTGGCAAAGGCAGCCATGGTTTTTGCATATGCAGCTGCGCTCCCCATGTTGAACGACTTCTTGAATTCCACAGTATTGCTTTCACGACTCCTGAGCTTTCCATTTGGCGTCCTGCGAGAAAGGATTTTCATTACTTCTTGTTCATGTTCATGTTCATCCATTCAAATCCTCCAATTCCTTTCTAAGCTTCTTCAGCTCCGCATTCATTTCCATCTGCCGGTTCAGCTGCTTTTCCTTCCGGATCTTCGCCTGCAGCTTGTTTATCTGCTTCTGCAAAGCATCTCTGCGGTCGTCTCTTGCAACTGATTCCTTCAGTGATTCCTGCGACGTAGCGGCCTGCAGAACGTCTCCCGCAATCTGCCGGACGAAGTTCTCATAGACCGTGTCGATGTTCAGCCCGTCAAGATACACCGGCATTTTATCTTCGGGCATCCATTCCGTTTGATAATATCTGTCAACCTTGAACGCAGCTTTGCCACTGCCTGCGGTTTCCTTGTAGCCAATCACAGCTTTGTACTTTCCGTCATACTCCAGTACAAAGAGAATATGATACGGGATCTCCCGGTCAATCTGCTTCAGCACATTCTCGTCAAGTGTTTTTTGATTGAGCCGAATATGGAATACTTCTATCTCAGTGACATTCTTTCCTTCTGCCAGATTGACAGTTGACGGCGCAATTTTATTCGCCCAGTAAATAATTCGTATCTGGTCGACAAAGCTCCGCTTGAGTGCCGGGCTGACGGTCAGGTTATCATAAAACTTCTGTTTCGGAATTCGCTTGTTAAACTCCGTAGATTTCGGCAATCCCAGCATAGGCTCCTCCTTTACATTACCACGAGGAAGGTCACCAACTCGAAGTCGTCGATGCCTTTTACTTCCGAGAGCAGGGCGGATGTGCCGCCGCTCTTAAACAAGCTGTCGATGTCGCTTTCTTCCTTCGTATCTATGATTGAATTGATGGCATCGGAAAGCAACGCTGACATTTCGCTCATATTCCTGCCATCGTCAGTTTCTTTATTAAACCTTGTGTAGACCTCCGCAATCGGTTCAGCTTTTCCACGGCACAGCAGCCTCATATCATCAAGCAGCTTCTTCGGATTCAGATAGTCGCAGACGATTTCACCTTCCAGACTGATATAGACCATGTAGAACGGGTGAATGCGATTCAGACTGTCAATGTTCACACCGTTGTTGCGATTCTTCAGTACGAAAAGCACTCCTTCTGGCAGGTCTTCCGTCTTCTTCACCACGGAATGCAGACCGAATGGCATGTGGTCGAGATCCGGGTGCGTTTTGATGTATTCGAGAAGATCAAGTCTGAATTCATTAAGACCGAGATCCATGATGGATATCCCGCCTGACATGTCTTCCAGATCCACCACTTCGGTCTGCAACTTCTTAAGCTGTTCGCGGCGATATTCCAGGTCTCCTTTTTCTTCCGGGCTGATAGGATTGTCGTCACCAGTAGAAGTCAGAACGGATATTTTCATCCTTGCTTCAACACGGGCTTTCAGATTAATGTACTCGTCAAGCGTCAGATCCGGCCAGAAGTTCACGAGCTGGATCTGCTTGTTCCTGCTGCCGATACGGTCGATACGTCCGAACCGCTGGATAATACGCACGGGATTCCAGTGAATGTCGTAGTTGACGCAGTAGTCACAGTCCTGCAGGTTCTGGCCTTCGGAGATGCAGTCGGTCGCGATCAGGATGTCGATGTCCTTCTTGCTCCCTGGCATAAGGATGTCTCGGTCCTTGGAAACCGGCGAGAAGCAGGTCAGAATGTTGTTAAACGTAGCTTTGAAATCCTTCAGAGTCGTCTTCCCATCAACTGTTCCGCTGATCATGCCGGTATTCAGGCTGTACTTTTCCATAACATACCGGCTGACATTGTCGTACAGATACTCCGCTGTATCAGAGAATGCTGTGAAAATCAGCACCTTCTTATTGCCAGGGTTGATCGGATTCTCGATCTTCTGTGAGATGAGCTTGTAGAGCTCCTGCAGCTTCGTGTCATGTTTCGGCGTAATATCCGCAATCATGAGAATCAGAAGTTCGAGCGTATCCGCATCCTTTTGCAGCACGTCCTTCCAGCTCTTGTAATCCATATCAGCAAGGTCAATCTTCACTTTACGTCCGACAGTGAAGTAGTCGGTGTTCTGGTCCTCCATGTCGAAGTCGTCGGAATCAGATTCATACATGTCGATGTCGGCTTCTCCGCATTTCTCGTACTGAGTGATTCCTTCGATTGTCTTCATAATGAGGTTGCGGATGCGTTCCAGTGTAAGCCGGAAGGATGAGACCGAGCTTTCCAGCCGCTTAAGAAGATTGACGCTCATCAGCCTGCGGATACCTTCTTCCCGTCCAGACTGCGTCAGATTGTTTCCCTTGTGGTGTGTCAGATCAATATATTTCTGCATCTTGCTCGGAAAGATATAGGCAGAAGGCGTGTAAATCTCCAGCTGAAGCTGAGAGAGATGTTCGTATATCTCATTGTAGTTGATGGCGCTCGGAAGATCCGTCAGGCTCGGCCTAAGTGAGATTGGTTTGCGCCGTTCCGGGAACTTGCCGATCTTCTCCGTGTTGTAGTATTTCTCGATATGCTTTCGTGACCGTGCAATGGTTACAGAGTCAAGCACTTCAAAAAAATCAAAGTCCAGTCGGCGCAGCAGGTTATCCGTTGTCCGTTCCTCAGCTGGGAGCTTGCTCCAAGCGTTGAATGCGGTCTGGGCCTGGCGGAATATCTCGTCGATCGACTTTGATGTATTCAGCTTCTCATCCATCAGCTCCGGCGTTCCTTCATATGCGAGAGCAAGTTGATTCTTGAGGTCGTTAAACCGGTTATTGACTGGAGTTGCTGACAGCATGAGTACTTTCGTCTTCACTCCAGCGCGCACAACCTTATTCAGAAGTTTTAGATAGCGGTTTTCCTTCTGGTCCTCGCCGGAAAGTTCTCCGCCGTTTCGGAAGTTATGTGACTCGTCAATAACTACAAGATCATAGTTTCCCCAGTTGAGCCGGTCGAGATCAAGACCGTTTGATGTACCATGATCGCGCGAAAGATCGGTATGGAAAAGAACATCGTAGCGGAGTCTGTCTGCAGCGATGGGATTGTTGACGTAGTTATCTTTATATGTATTCCAGTTTTCTGCCAGCTTCTTCGGACAAAGTACAAGGACAGATTTATTTCTGTTTTCATAGTATTTAATGACAGCGAGAGCCGTGAAAGTTTTACCAAGACCGACACTGTCGGCCAGAATGCAGCCGTTGTACTTTTCGAGTTTGTTGATAATGGCAAGCGCTGCATCTTTCTGGAAGTCGTAGAGCATATCCCAGATTTTGCTGTTCTTAAAACCTGTCGCTTCGTTAGGTAGTACGTCCTCAGATACATCCTCCAGAAACTCACTGAATACGTTGTAGAGCGTGATAAAATAAATCAATTCAGGAGAATTCTCGTTATAAGCAGTCGTAATGTTTTCCAGAACAACATCAGTGACGTCCTGCAGCTTTTCTTTATCGTTCCAAAGAGAATCGAAGACCTGCAAGTACTGCGCCGCGAATGGAGTCTCGAGGCTGTTCACCATATTGTAGCTATTGTTGCCGCGTTCGCATCCAATATCTACCGTCGTGAATCCGTTCAAAGGCATGTAGGCTGTTTTTTCAGTTCCGGAGTCGGTAACCATGAATCCCGCCATGTTCTCGCCGGTTGTATTTGATTTAAATGTGGCCTTTCTCCTGATCCAGTCTGCGCACTCTTTTGCGATTGCCTTCTGCGTCATTTCATTACGCAGCTTGATTTCAAATTCCGTGCCGTAAAGACTTTGCTCACGAGTGAGCCGAGGAATGAAAAACTCGCGCTTTTGCTTTTTCGTTTTCTCTGTTACAAAGGTCGGCGATGTGAAGATGAAGCGGAACTCATCAATGCTTTCGAGCTGCTTCTTCAATTCACTATAGGCATACATAGAAAAGCAAGCCGCTGCCACGGAAACCTTGCTATTCCGCTTTATCGTTTTTTCCATGTCGTCTCGAACGATGTTCGTGACATTATCAAATATCTTCATTAAGCTTGCTCGCCCTCCATATGTAATCTATTTCGTGGGCCAAGTGCCGTGGACAACCTTATCCGACTTTTCGTGTAATCTGACACCATGCCACTAGATTCCTCATTCATCTTTTTCTTTACAGCTTCCAGCACCTTCGTACTCATTGCGGCGCTATCGTACCCGCAAAGCCGTATGAAGTAGTGCTCCAGAATCCGGCGCATGACATTCATTGTAGGTCGGACAGACTTCCTCATCATGAAAAGTATATGCTTCCGTTGAAGCATCAAGTTTTACCTTTGTGATCAGCGAAGTCACCTTATCCTGCATACCCGGTTCCTCCGCCCTTTACTATGGTCTATCATTCGGTGATTTTTCCTTCGCGAAGCCACTCGTCCATTTTATCGGAAAAAGTCTCCCCTTTTCCCCATATTTACAATATACTTTATTATACCATGGGAACTATGTAAATTTCAGAAAGCAAAAAAGCCCGGGCGGGAACTCCCACCACGGACCATCTCCCTTGCCGTACCCTTTCCTGCGAGCAAGTTTTCCTATATCTGAATGTAAATTCACTGCATAACAAAAGCGTCCCAAAAAGCTCTTTTTTCTTTCATGATTTGCAAAGTTTTACCTGCGTTGTTCAGCATATACAAATGTAGTTGTCTTCTTCCAATCGGTCACTATATCTTTGGTTCGGCAACAAAACAGGTGTTCTTTTCTCGCGCATTTGTTTCTATAATTCCCAGTTTATGCGCTTCTTCAGGCCTACGCACCTCGTAGTGCCATGGTAGATAATAGTATTTTGATTTTGTCCTTTGCAGTCTCATGCCTGTGCATTGTCATGGGACGGCTCCTTTTGATGAGTGAGGAAGCGTTTCAGTAAAAATAGAAGGAAATAGGGGAAAGTATAAAATAAGCCATTATATCCTATATTTAAATTTCCTGCCGTTATTCCTTTCATAACCAGATAGTTACTGACGGCTGGCCAGTCTCCTGCCAAGCTCAAAGGCCGCCTGCAGGTCTTTCGGGAATTGCTCGGCGTGATGGGCTTTCTTTTTTGCTTCATCCCATGATGCCATGCGGTAACGGCTGTAATCCGGCACCTGCAGGGTATCGAAGGAAGTCAGGATTTCCGTTTTTCCGTTCAGGTAATGAAAGGGCTGGAAGTATTCCTCCATGTGCGATTTATAGTGCTTATCGTAGTAGTTCTGGTCTGCATTCATGGTAAGGATCACGGCGACATCGATTTTTCCCGGAAAGGTGCTTTGATAATCATCGTAGGATAGGGCCGGGAAGGTCGCTCGAACCATAAAGGAACGGACCACGCCCGTTGGTTCCCCAAAGAAAATGGGTGAACCGATGATGATGGCATCTGCCTCATAGACTTTCTGCAGCGTTTCCGTCAAGCCATCTTTCCAGTAGCACTTCCAGGGGATGGCCATCTTTTTATTCTTACAGGCCAGACAGCTGCGGCAGTCGGTAAAGTTCAGCTTATATAAGTCAATAGTCTCGGTGCTGGCTCCGGCAGAAACAGCCCCCTCCCCGGCAGCTGCCAGGAGTTTGGCGGTGTTGTTGTGCATCCGGGGGCCGCCATTGAGTATGAGTATTTTTTTCATAGCAATCTCTCCTTTCCAATGATTTGTTTGTCCCTTTTTACTCATGCAGATTTTACTAAAACTCTTTTGAGTCAAATGATAGGGTGCCCGGTCTTGCAGGTTTCATAATCGGACCTGCTGCTCCGGCAGGTCTGCGGCGCATAGGAAGTAAATAGCATTATCAAATAGCATTATAACATTAAATGAATGGGATTTCGCCGGCCGGCACCCATTTTTCCCTTAAGCTGTTTTGACTCTTTTCTGTGATTTTCCGTGATATACTGGAATCAGCGAAACCTCATCATACTTTTTATGCAGGTAGAAGAAAGGAAGGAAATCATGAAGACAGCCATTTACCATTCCCCTTTTGGAAATATGGAGCTTTCCTATGAGGAAGGCGGGGTGATTTCTCTTCGGATGGCGGAGGAGGGGACGAAGGGGGAGGCGCCCTTCGGGCTGGCGCTGACAGTGTTTCGGGAGCTGGATGAGTATTTCCAGGGCCGAAGGAAGACTTTTGACATTCCCTGCCGTACCCAGGGCACCGCTTTTCAGGAGAAGGTGTGGGCGGCGCTCCGAGAGATTCCCTATGGGGAAACGAGAAGCTACAGGGACATCGCTGAGGCCATCGGCCATCCGAAGGCTTACCGCGCCGTGGGCATGGCCAACAATGCCAATCCCCTTTTCATTATCATCCCCTGTCACCGTGTCATCGGCGCCGACGGGTCCCTCACCGGCTACGGCGGCGGCCTTCCCATGAAGAAGGCACTCCTTATGCTGGAGAAGAAGCATAGCATTTCATAAATACCAAAAGGGTTGTGAAGAAATGCATGAATGACATGGATACCATTCTTCTCTCCTGTCATTTCGATGGTGGGAGGGGAGTGGAGAAATTTCAGGCCCCATGGTACATGCAGCATAGCAGCAGGAGAGCTCCGGGCTCAGAGTCTCCCTGGGGCTCAAAACCCTTTGCCCTGCGACCGACAGGCAGCTCCGCTCGAGATGACGATGAGGCGAGTGGCTTACTGTCATTGAACCCATAAAGACATACCAAAAGGGCTGTGAAGAAATGATTTCCATTTTTTCACAGCCTTTTTCAATTTACAGTTCGCTGAAGAGAGGCACGAAATCCATGAAGGCGGTGCATAGGAGGGTGATAAGGATCACCGTAAGAAGGGAGAGTACTGTACCGTATCGGATCTGGGCGGAGGCGGAGAGGCCGTAGCCTATGGGGATGGCTCTGGTGGAAATGGGGAGGATGTAGGCGCAGTTGGCGGCGGCGATGGTGCCCAGAATGTAGGGGATGGGATTCAGGGAGAGGGATGTGGTAATGCCGATGACCACGGGAATGGAAATGGAGGCGGAGGCGGTGTTGCTGGAAATTTCCGACATGAAGCAGGCGAAGAGGCAGGCCATGGCCATTACCGGAAGGCCCGGGGAGAGGTGAAGGGCGGCGATGAGGAGGGAGAGCTCCTTGATGGCGCCGGTTTCAATGACCAGTTTCCCCAGAGCCAGACCGCTGGCAAAAAGGGCGATCATGCCCCACATGGCGTGGCTTTCAGCGTATTTCCAGGTGAGCATGGGATTTCCTTTTTCATCTTTCAGGAAGAACATGAGCATGCCCAGGAAGAGAAATACGTAGGCCGGCTTCATGGCAGGGAGGTATGGCGCAAAGAGGGGACGGAGGAAGGAGAGCAGGGTGGCGGCGGTGAAGAGAAAGAGGCCTATGCGCTCGCCCCGTTTCATGGGACCGAAGGATTGGTACATGGAGCGGAAATAGCCCTTCGTGCCGGGGAGGGATTTGACCGGGCAGGGCAGGAAAAGAAGGAAAAGGAGGTTCATGAGGAAAATGAGGATGAGTACAGGCAGGAAACGGATGACCCAGTCGAAATACATGAATTCATGGCCTGTCAGTTTTTCCAGATAGGAAACGGCCACCAGGTTGGCGGAGGAGCCGATGGGGGAACCGAAACCGCCGATGCCGCTGCCCCAGCCAATGGCAAGGAGGATGGGAATGGCGGTTTGGCTGGTGCTTATATCCTTTTCTCCGGTGAAATGGAGCATGGCCACGGCAATGGGACAGAAAATGGCGGCCACCACCACGTTGGGGAGGAAAACGGAGAGAGCCGTGGAAGCCAGGAACCATACAAAGATCTGGCTTTTCATGGAGGTGCCTATGGAGCAGAGGGCTCTTACGGAAATTCGTTTGTCCAGTCCCGTGGTGGTCCAGGTCAGGCAGATGAGGTCGCTGCCCAGAAGGAGCACTGCAATCTCCGAGAAATACTGGCTGATCACGTGATTCATGGGAATGAGATTGAAAAGGGAATTCACGATAATAGGGATAAAGGCGGTGACGTAAATGGAAACGGGCCGGAATATCCACCACAGCGCCATCCAGAGGGCGCAGGAAAGAGCCAGGGCAGAGGACTGCTGGAAGGTGCCGGTAAGAAGAAAGGCAGCAGCGCCAAAGGCGATGGGGCCGCTTAATAGTGCAAGATTCTGTTTCATGAAAACACCTCTTTTATGGACATTAACACGCCCCTTTGGGGCGTAAGGGTTGACGGCCC
>ERZ779916.80-NODE-80-length-19972-cov-4.09138_pt1 | contig 19972 bp, 17 predicted proteins | sample MGYA00511546_ERZ779916 | MGnify/ENA primary metagenome ERZ779916 (study PRJEB29588, sample SAMEA2142846) | human gut metagenome | biome: human gut; feature: human-associated habitat; material: faeces | place: Denmark | collected 2008/2010 ...
GGGGCAGGCATGCTGATGATGTGCCAGCCGCTTTTTGATGCCTGCCATCATGTGCTCCCCGAAAAAGGCCCCCGGGACCGGGTCATCTTCCTGTCACCGGCAGGAAAGACCTTTAACCAGGACAAAGCCAAGGAACTTCAGCGGGACTACGACCACCTGGTGCTCATCTGCGGTCATTATGAAGGCGTGGACCACCGGGTAGAGGAACATCTGGCAGATGAGCTCATTTCTATCGGCGACTACGTGCTTACCGGCGGCGAACTGGGTGCCATGGTCATCAGCGATGCGGTAGCCCGCATGGTACCCGGCGTCCTGGGAGATGCAGGCAGCGCAGCCACGGATTCCTTCTACGAGCCCATTCTGGAATATCCCCAGTACACCAAACCGGCGGAATACAATGGATGGAAAGTACCGGACGTTCTTCTGTCCGGACACCATGCCAACATTGCCCGGTGGAGAAGGAAAGAAGCCCTCCGCCGCACCATGGCATACCGCCCGGACCTTCTGGAAGGGCGGGAACTCTCCAAAGAAGACAGAAAACTCATGGCGGAAATTAAGGAAGAACTGATTCATTCATAGAGTTTCCTTTCATAAGATGAAAGAAGACACTGATTTAATCAGCATTTCCTCAGGGAAGAAAAGGAGGAGTGACTATGGCACCTGTATACATAGGTCTCATCCACTATCCTATTTACAACAAACACATGGAAGTCGTCACCACGGCACTGACCAACTACGACCTCCATGACATTGCCAGAACGGCAAAAACCTACGACGTGAAGAAATATTTCATCGTGCATCCTGTGGAAGCACAACGTGAAATGGCTCTTCGCATTATGAATCACTGGAAAACCGGCGGCGGCGTACACTACAATGCCAATCGCAAGGAAGCCTTTGAAGAAACCGAACTGGTTCCCACACTGGAAGATGCGATTTCATGGATTGAAAAAGAAACCGGCAGAAAACCGGCTATTGTCACCACCGACGCCAGGGTGTATCCTAATACTATCTCCTACGCAGCCATGCGAAGGAAAATCCACGACGAGGATACTCCCATCTTCATTCTCTTCGGCACAGGCTTCGGCATGACCAAGGAAATGATGAAAAAATTTGATTATATTGTGGAACCGATTTATGGCGCCGGCACTTACAATCACCTCTGTGTGAGAAGCGCCGTGGCCATTATCCTCGACCGCCTTCTGGGCGAACCCTGGTGGAATAAAAAGGAGGAATAATTTACTATGTCCGGACATTCCAAGTGGGAAAACATTAAGCGTAAAAAAGGCAAAACCGATGCCATCCGCGCTAGAATTACCACGAAAATTTCCAAAGAAATCACCATTGCAGCCCGCATGGGCGGCGGTGATCCTGTAGGCAACATGCGTCTGAAGCTGGCCCTCACCAAGGCAAAGCAGAACAATGTGCCTAAGGAAAACATTCAGAGAGCTATTGCCAAAGGCGTAGGCGCTGCCAGCGGTGCAGGCTTCGATGAAGTGACCTATGAAGGCTACGGCCCCGGCGGTGCAGCAGTCATTGTTGAATGCAACACCGACAACCGTAACAGAGCGGCAGCAGATATCCGCCATGCCTTCACCCATCACGGCGGTTCCGTAGGCACCCCGGGATGCGTATCCTGGATGTTCAAGAAAAAAGGCTCCATTATTGTGAGCAAGGATGCAGCTGATGAAGACACGGTCATGATGGTTGCCCTTGATGCCGGTGCGGAAGATGTATCCTCCAATGAAGACAGCTATGAAATCTCTACCACTCCGGAAGAATTCCTTACCGTATCCGATGCCCTTGAAAAAGAAGGCATTCCGGTAGAGGCCTCCGAAGTGGCTATGGTGCCTGACAACTATGTAAAGCTGGAAGGCGATGCAGCCCAGACCATGGCTCACCTGACCGCTGAACTGGAAGACCTGGATGATGTACAGGAAGTGTACACCAACGCAGAACTTCCGGAAGATGAGGAATAAGGAAATAAGAAGACTCCCTTCGGGGAGTTTTTTTATTGGCATTTTGAAGAGACATCCAAGTGAAAGGAAGGCCTTTAAATTCTGTTTCATCTCCTGCATAGCTATGCCAAAATATCATTCAAGAATAAACTGATTGCAAGATATGGTCCGGTGCTGTATACTATAAAAGTTCAAGGAAAGAATGCCTGTCCAGGGGGGTTCTTTCTTTTTTATGGGCAGCAGGGCTGCTCCTTCTGTCTGCGGGAAGGACAGAAGTTTTATGTTATTGGGATAGAGGAGGTTTATTTTGCTTACAACAATAAAAAAATGGGTGACCGGCGTGGCGCTGATTAAGCAGATCGCCATAGGTCTTGTGATTGGTATCGTGATTGCCCTGTTTTTCCAGCCGGTGATTCCGGTGGTGAAGATTTTCGGCGATTTGTTCGTGAAGGCCCTGAAAGGGGTAGCGCCGATTCTGGTGTTCTTCCTTGTGATGAATGCCATGGCCCAGAAGAAGGAGAATGCAGAAAACAGCATTCAGCCGATTATCGAGCTCTACATGATTGCCACCTTCTGCGCATCCCTGGTAGGGGTGGGTATGTCGTTCCTTTTCCCTACGACCCTGAATCTGACGGTGGCACCGGATGCGAAGCTGGCACCGCCCAGCGGCATTGTGGAAGTCCTTCATTCCCTCATTCTGAGCGTGGTGGATAATCCCGTATCGGCCCTTATGCATGCCAACTACATCGGTATCCTGGCCTGGGCGGTGATTCTTGGCATTGCCCTTCGCAGCACTGCCGGTGAAGCGACAAGAAACTGCCTCAATGATCTGGCCGGCGCCATTACGAAAATGGTCAGCTGGGTCATTCACTTTGCACCCCTGGGTATCATGGGACTGGTAGCCGATTCCGTGGGAACCGCCGGCCTTTCCGCGCTTCTGGGGTATGCCCAGCTGCTGGGAGTGCTCATCGTTTCCTATGGCCTGGTGGCTTTTGTCATGAATCCTTTCATTGTGTATATGAAGACCCGTAAGAATCCCTATCCCCTGGTGTGGGCCACGGTGAAAGACAGCGGCGTGTATGCCTTCTTTACCAGATCTTCCGCTGCCAATATTCCGGTGAATCTGTCCCTCTGCAAAAGGCTGGGACTCAATCCCGATACCTACACCATTTCCATTCCCCTGGGGGCCACCATCAACATGGCCGGCGCCTCCATCACCATTTCCGTGCTGGCTCTGGCAGCTGCCCATACACTGGGCCTTGCCATCGACCTGCCCACAGCCTTCCTGCTCTGCATCGTTTCCTCCATCGGCGCCTGCGGCACCTCCGGTGTGGCAGGGGGCTCCCTCCTCCTCATTCCGGTGGCCTGCGCTTCCTTCGGCATTGGCAACGATATTTCCATGCAGGTGGTGGCAGTAGGATTTATTATTTCCGTACTGGAAGATGCCTGCGAAACGGCGCTGAACAGCTCCAGTGATGTCCTTTTCACTGCTACCGCTGAATTTGCGGACCGGCGGAAGAAAGGCACCCTCCGGGCGGAAGATATGGTTCCAAAAGACAAATAATGAAATGGCTCAAAGGGGCTGTGTAATCATTTTTTCACAGCCCCTTTTGCCTGCAAAAAAATAAATATGAAAAAAATTCGATATAGTGATTGACAGATGTAAGGAAGTCTGTTATATTAAATGTAACACAAGAAGTTACATATTTTATACAGAATGAACAGAATCATTCTTCATTGATAGAAAGAAGGAATTCAAATGGAAATCACAATTTTTGGCAAAGGCAATATGGGAAAGGCCATTGGCGGCAATTTTGAAAAGGCGGGACAGAAGGTCACCTATGGAGGTCGCGATTTCAAAGGAGCCCTGGGGGACATAGTGGTACTGGCCGTTCCCTACGGTGCAGTGGACAGCATCCTTTCTGCCCATAAAGAGGAACTGGCAGGCAAAGTGGTGGTGGATATTACAAACCCCGTGAACTTTGATACCTTCGACGGTCTGGTGGTGCCGGCAGATTCCTCTGCAGCCGCTGAAATTCAGAAAAAGGTACCGGAAGCACTGGTGGTCAAGGCCTTCAATACCACTTTCGCCGGCGTGCTTTCGGCAGGAAAGGTGGGAGAGAAGGAACCGACGGTGGTACTGGCAGCTTCTGATTCTGCAGATGCTAAGAAGAAACTGGCCCAGGCCCTGGAAGGAAGCGGACTTTCCGTTATGGATGCAGGCTCCCTGAAGCGGGCTCGTGAAATGGAAGCGCTGGGATTCCTGCAGATTTCCCTGGCAGCAGGAAAGAAGATTTCCTGGACCGGCGGATTTGCAGTTCTTCACTGATTCCTTTTCTGGAAGACTGATAAGGCGTGCCATGCCCGCCTTACTTTTATTTCCGCAATCTGCTATGATAACAGTATCAGATGCATTGAAATGAAGGAGGTACCATGCAGGTTTCCAGTCAATTTACCATTGCCATTCATATGCTTTCCTATATAGCCCTTTACCAGCATAAGGAAAAGATTACCAGCGACGTGCTGGCCGGCAGCATCGAAGTGAATCCGGTCATCATCCGCCGCCTCCTGTCCCGCCTGAAGGGGGCCGGTATGATTACAGTGCACCGCGGCACCGGCGGCACCTTTCTGGCCAGAGAACCAAAGGATATTACCCTCCTTGATGTTTATGAGGCTGCGGAAAATTTGAAAGAAGAAGGTCTCTTCCACTTCCATGAGCATCCCAATCCCCGATGTCCCGTGGGAAGGGATATCCACCACGCGCTGGATGGAAAACTGGCAGAAGTGCAGAAAGCCATGGAAGACAAGCTGGCATCCTTTACGCTCTCTGACGTGGCAGGGGATATTAAAGTGTGAAGGCCATGGGCGGTGAGGATTGTTTCGCAGAACTTTTTTCCCGTCTGCGTCAAAGCTGCGGCCCTCATAATGACAAAAAATTTATACCTCTTTATAGAAAATGACTATCATAAATTTTGATAAATTTTCTCAAAAAAGGTGTACAATAGAGATGCAGGAAATCCTGCCTCTCTTTGTTCGTCAAAAACAGTTCCCCACCAGAAAGATATTTTCAATCATCCTCCTCCAATTTAGGGAACTGTTTTTCTATACTCTCTTTTGGGGGAGCTGGAATTTCTTGACCCTGGCGGAGTTCTCTTATATAATAAAACTATTCATGCGAGCGTGGCGGAACTGGTAGACGCACAGGATTTAGGATCCTGCGCTTTGTGCATAAGGGTTCGAGTCCCTTCGCTCGCACCAAAAAAAGGCTGTGAAAAAATGGAAATCATTTTTTCACAGCCCTTTTTACGTTGAGATATTCTCAGAATGTGACTGGTTTTCCGTAGTAAGCGCATTCCAGGATGCGGCCCATGGTTTCATCATCCACTTTCCGCGGGTTTTCCGGGGTGCAGGCGTCCAGGACGGCATTGTGAGCGATGACGTCCTTCTTTTCCAGGTACAGCTCTTCCGGAACACCGTAATCTTTGAGGGATGTCCATCATGCGGTCCAGGTGCCGGATGGCATCTTCATAGGACAGAACCAGCTGGGCGTCGGTATGGCCCGGCAGCCCCACAATGCGTGCCAGGTCGGCATAGCGGCTCATGCAGGCCTTCTTGTTGTACTGGATCACATAGGGCAGGAGGATGGCGTTGGCGCAGCCGTGGGGAATATGGAACACAGCGCCGATCTTATGGGCCAGGGAGTGGGTGATACCCAGAAGGCCATTGGAGAAGGCCATGCCGGCCAGACACTGGGCGATGTGCATTTTACCCCGGGCTTCCTTATCGCCGTGATAGGATTCCAGTATACTGTCAAAAATGTCAGAAACTGCCTGTTTGGCCAAAGGATCGGTGAATCCGTTGGCACAGGTGGAAACATAGGCTTCTGTGGCATGGGTGAGGGCATCCATGCCGGTGTGGGCAGTGAGCTTGGGCGGCATGGTGAGCGGAATATCCAGGTCAAGAATGGCCAGGTCCGGCGTCAGGTTGAAATCGGCCAGGGGATACTTGATGCCCGTACTATAGTCCGTAATCACCGAGAAGGAAGTGACTTCCGTAGCGGTGCCGGAGGTGGAAGGAATGGCCACGAAAATGGCCTTCTGCCGGAGAGGCGGCAGGGAGAAGGGTTTCTTCACATCGTCGAAGGAAAGCTCCGGATGTTCATAGAATACCCACATGGCTTTGGCCGCATCAATAGGAGAACCGCCGCCGATAGCTACAATCACATCAGGCTGGAATTCACTCATAGCTTTGGCACCTTCCCTGACAGCCTCGATGGAGGGATCCGGCGCAATGCCTTCCATAATGCGGGTTTCCATGCCGTTATCCTTCAGTACCTTTTCTGCTTTCTGCAGGAACCCGCCCCGGCGCATGGAATGGCCGCCGGTGCAGATGAAGGCTCTCTTATGGCCCTTCAGCACAGCCAGTTTCTCAATGGCACCATAACCTGCATAGATATCTCTTGGCAGTGTAAAACGGAACATAAAAATCTCCTCCTTTTTACGAAAGATGCCGGCCGCCTGCCTGCTTCCCGGCATCAGGGCCGGCCTTTATTCTGTTTGGAACGATTCTGGTACAGGTATCTTTTACAATTATATGTATCCCTGCCCGGAATCCTTCTTTTGGTTCACTCTTATTATAACGCTTTTAAGGAAGACGAGAAAGATTCTTGAGAAAACAGCATAAGCATTTGATTAGATATGACTAATAGTCATTATTATAAAAGCGGCGGGACATGGGAAAATTCCCTTTAAAATCCTGTTGTGCTCCCTGTGGAAACTGTGATATAGTGAGATAAATATTTTAACGTATTCTTGTCGTGAGAAAGGAGCTCCTGTTTCATGAGCATGCTCAAAGAATTTAAAGATTTTGCCCTTCGCGGCAACGTGGTGGATATGGCAGTCGGCGTTGTCATCGGGGCCGCTTTCGGGAAGATCGTTTCCTCCCTGGTGAGCGACATTATCATGCCGCCTCTGGGATACATTCTGGGAGGCATTGATTTTTCCAATCTCTTCCTGCCTCTGTCCAGAGTGCCTGTTTCTACCATGGCTGAAGCCAAGGAAATGGGAATCCCTGTCATTGCCTATGGCCAGTTCCTGAACAATGTCATCGACTTCCTCATTGTGGCCTTCGCTATTTTCATCGTAGTCAAGCAGATCAACCGCTTCTTCCCGAAGGCACCGGCCAAAGAACCGAGAAAATGCCCTTACTGCAAAGAAGTCATTGCCGACGATGCCACCCGCTGCCCTCACTGCACGGCAGAACTGAAGTAATAGTATAGAAAAAGGTTCAGAGGGGAAGGGGGGACAGCCGCTGCGCGGCTGATTCGCGTTCCCTTTCCCGCCGGACTCGTCATTCTGAGCCGCAGGCGAAGAATCTCGGTGCATGACGTTAGTGATACATAGGCCGTTAAATGCCAGTCGGCGGACAGCAGATAGCGGAAAGCTGTCTCACCGGATCACCAGCTCACCAGCCCACACTAGCTCACTAGCCCACTGGCCCACTCATCTCCCATACACGTCTAAAGCCTCCCTTGCGGGAGGCTTTTTTGGAGACGTTGGATTGTTGAGAAAGATTGGTAACAATGAGTGGAACCACCACGGCCAATGGTGATTTCCTTTTTGTTTACGACTATATGATACAACGGTTTACTATCATTGTCAAGCCTGTTCTTCAAATAAAATAACAATAATTAACAATATAACAATTTCCCCTTTTGCCACAGGCCCGATTCATAGGGTATAATAGGATTAGTAAAAATGACTCTTATTCAAAAGGAGGATTTCCCATGAAAAAAGAACTGGCAGCGCTGGCTCTTGCCTGTGCCCTGATTCCCGGCGTATCCATGGCGGCTGACAAACTGCCTTCGTCGGAAAAGCTGATGAATGACTATGATAAGTATGTGGTGGTGTATACCTCTGACGACGAGAGAATCTACGCCGATGCCGATACCATTGAGCGGGATCCCGTTTCCGCCGGTGAGCTTCCGGTCATCCGGGCCACCCTGTATGCAGAAATTTACAAAGATCCCCTCACCTGGCCGGATTATGGAAATTACCGCATGGTGGACTATATCCTCCGGTATGATACAGCAGTGGGAGCAGACCAGCTGGGGCAGAAAATCAAGTACCGCATCCTGAACAAGCTGGAAGGCGCCTATACCCCCGATGGCAAAGCCGTGTCCTATCCCGGCAATCCCAATGAACCGGCAGACGAAGCAGAGGATATTTACATCGCTCTTTACCGCGTATCCAAAACTTCTTATTAAAGACAAAGGGGTCCCGGGAACCGGCATTTCCCCCATGTCTCTGCCTTTACAAAGGTAAATAAAAATTATATAATAGTATTAATAAAATACAAAGCAAAGGAGCCTTACCATGCTGCAAGGCTCCTTTTATTTGTCTTAATGATACGAAAGTACGGTTTTGTAGGAAATATCCGGCCATTGGCCCATGGTAAAGGCCTGCGAAATCAAAATTGGAAGGGCCCGCCAAGGAGCCCTGATGGAGATGTGGATATGCAGCTTTTTATAGCAGGTGGATGCGGTGATGAAGGAAGAAATTGTTTCTACGTGGAGGGAGACCGCCACGCTTTTATAGTGGATGCAGGGACCTCTACCGACGGGCTGGACCGGATACCGGACCTGACACCGGAGCAGATTCATAAGGCAGAGTACCTCTTCATTACCCATTCCCACAGGGATCACACCGGGGCCATTGAGTACCTGGTGAAACAGGGATTTGAAGGGCCGGTGCTCATGTCCAACCAGACCTACCGCCAGCTTCACTATAAACCCTGGAATACCATGATTCTGGACTCCACGGCGCCGGAACTGGAACTGGAGCCGGGATTTCGGGTGAAATGGGGACGTACAGGCCACTGCGCCGGCGCCGTGTGGTTTCATATTTTTGTAGAAGGAAGAAGCCTTTTCTTCTCCGGCGATTATCGGGAAAATGATACCTTCTACCGCTGCGACGCCGTGCGGGGTATTCACGTCGACATGGCAGTCATTGACGCCGCCTACAGCAGGATGGATAGGGGGAGGGACCTTAGAAGACAGGTGGCAGAAACCGCTTCCTCCCTCATGAAGGACGGCGCGCCCCTTCTCCTGCCGGTGCCCCATTATGGAAGGGGCCTTTCTATGGGTATCCTTTTCCATGAGACCTTCGGCAGGGACCATGGGATTTATATGTCGCCCAAACTGTACGATGAATGGCTCCATCTGGGGCACAGAAAATATTTCGTCCATGATGAAATCACGGAACTTCCCTTTTCCATCTTCCAGCGCTGGGATAACGAAACCATTGAAAAAGGAAATATCTATTTTCTCACCGACGCCCAGCTTTCCAGAGCCTCCAGCCGTCAGCTGATTCTGGACCATCCTGATATGGGAGTCCTCCTCACCGGAAGCATTCACGGCTATGGGAAAGCCCGCTGCTTCTTCCAGACAGGAAGAGCCAAATTTGCCCTCTGGCCCAACCATCTTACCTGGCAGGAAATGGAAGACCTGAAGGCTGAGAATGACATGCCGCTGGTGGTGCCTTTCCATAATAAAAAGGTAAAGCCCGAAAATGATACCTTCATCTTTTAGAAAATTCTTCAGCGGGAATGAAACCGTCCCGCTTTCCTGTCCTTTCCTGCGTATGATATAATAAGAAAAAGAAAAGATTCCCCGTTTCACAGGAAAAGAAAGGTGGGGGTTTTATGTTAAAGTATAAAAAAATTCTGGTTCCCTATGATGGTTCCGACCATGCCAAAAAAGCACTTCTCCATGCTATAGACCTGGCAAAGGCAGGAGACGGCACCACCCTCTATATTGCCTCTGTATGCAATATGGTGTCTGCCATGAGCAACTTCGACCAGGTATCCATTGCCGAAGGCTGTCTCACCACGAAGCTTTCGGAAGATCTGGAAGAACAGTGCAAAGATGATCTGAAAGAAGCAGCCGCCATGATTCCGGAAGGCGTTGCCCATGAAGAACTGTACGAAGTGGGATCTCCGGGACCGGTGCTTCTCAATATGGCAGAAGAAAAGGGCTGCGACCTGGTAGTCATGGGCAGCCGCGGCCTTGGACCGCTGAAAGGCATTTTCATGGGCTCCGTATCCAGCTACATGGTGAGCCGCTCCAAGTGCCCCGTACTGATTGTGAAATAAAAAAGAACTGTGAGGAAATATGAATCATTTCCTTACAGTTTTTTATTGCTCCCCTATTCTCCTGAAAATTTTTCAAATGATGGCATGCTGCCTGTCCCTGCGCCATCCCGACGTGCAGCTTGGGGCATGGTAAATCGGCACCACAAAAAGGCCTCACATACATCTGTGAAGCCTTCTTACAGGGAAAAGAACATACCACAGGGCAGGCATTCCGTCCTGCCCCTCATTTTACTCCTGGCCGTTATGCTCTTTGTTTTCCATTTTTCAGTGCACTGAAGCGAAGCAGCCTCCTTTCCATCCCCTCCCTCCTGCTCCATGGATGGGCGCCTGCAGGATTTCCGAGGGGACTTCGCCAGTGCTGTTTCTATATGGATAGTCATGAAGTAATAGCTTTTTTCCCTGCGGTTGTATAGAATAAAGGAGGAAGTAAATGAATGGATAGGCAGCTCCGGCTGCCGTTGAGATAAAATGAATCGGGATGTGATAGGTATGTCGAATCGAGGATGGCTGAAGCAGGAGATTCCTCACTGGGTGAAGGAAGAGGTCATTACAGAGGATGCGGGGAAGAAGATTCTTTCCCGGTATAAAAGACAGGACAGTGCGGCTTACAGGGAAGCCCTGTTTATCCTGGCTGTGGTGTGTATTATAGGTGGGATTTTCTTTCTCTGTGCCAGCCTGTGGAGCGGACTGGACCAGGATCAGCGGTTCCTGCTGGCCCTGGCGCCGCTGGCTGTGTCTTTTATTCTGGCAGCAGCGGTGGCGCTGGTGGATAAAGGTCTTTTGGCTCCGAAGGAAAAGAAAAAGGAGATGGATGGCGAAGAAACGGAGGTGGAAGTGCTTCTTCCGAAGAAATCGCCGTCGGTGCACCGGGTGCCGGTGTTCCTGCGGGAGGCGGCCTCCACTTTCCATGGCATATGCCTTATCGCCGCCTTCTGGATGGTGGGGGATTCCTTCAAGCTGTCTTCTGATCTGTACACAGCCCTTGCCCTCTGTGCCCTTCTTCTTCTTATCATGACGGTGGTAACGGAGTCGGCGGGCATGGGGATTATTTACATGATTGTGTCCGTAGGCATTTTTTACAGTGCGCCGGTGAGGGGCTGGCCGGAGGCGGCGTCCTGGATTTACATGTTCCTGGCTCTGGGGATTCTGGGCCACATGCTCCGGAGCCACCGGGACCGGGCGGTGGTGTGCTTTTCCTGGGTGTGGGCGGTAGGTATACTGCTTCTTATTTTCTGGTCTGCAGGAAATATGCTCTGGCAGACGATCTTTTTCTCCCTGGCGGCTTCGCTTACCTGGATGGCAGGGGGGCTTTTCCGTTCCTACGGCCTGGGGGCTGATGCGCTCCGTTTCTTCGGCGGTATTGCGGTATTCGCCGTACTCCTGGAGGGATCCTATGGCGCTGTGTGGGCGGATATTTCCGGCAGCTATGCGCTGTGGTTCATTTTCCTTCTTTTCCTGGCGGCGGATGGAGCACTTCTTTTCCGGATGGCGTTGAAGAAGGAATGGCTTTCGGTGCTGGCGGGGCTCACGCCCTTTGTCATGGGTCTTTCGGCTATTGTGTCTATTTTTGAAACTTCCGGTGCTCTGCCGGCCATTATTGTTTCCGTATATACAGGAATTCTGGCAGGAGGTGTCATTATCCGTGGCCTTCTGACAGGCCGGGCGGTGCAGAGCTGGGCCGGTGTGTTCCTTCTGGCCGGTGACGGGGCCATCCGGGTCATTGACTCGGCCCTTACCTTTGCCCAAAGAGGGTTCTTCTTCCTGGGCATCGGCCTTCTGGCGGCAGTGATCTGTTATTTTCTCTATCTTCCTTCCAGGAAAAAGGCGCCGGTCCATAGGGACAGGGAAAGTCAGGGAGAGGAGGGATCCCGATGATATCGAAGAAGTTATCCCTTATCCTTCTGGCCGTGGTTTTTGTGATTGAAGGAGTTTCCCTTTTCTGGATCCGCGGTGATTACCGTTCCACCATGCTGGACGGAGCGGAGTATGAGGTACCGGCAGCCATCGATTTCAAGGGAGATTTTTACGGGAGAAATTATCTTCCCATTTACATTCCTCTCACTGAAGCGCCCTGGAAGGGCACGGCCACGCCGGAAAAGGGAGAGGAAATCTACCTGTCTTTTGATAAGAACGGGGAGGGGATGCTGGAAATTACAGGCGCCTCTGACAGGAAGCCCGGCGGTATGTATATCATAACCCGGGTGGTTTCTGCATCGGACGGGCTTGTACATTTCCACTTCCCGGCGGACCGTATGTACATGCTGCCGGAGCAGCTGAAGAAGCTGTCGGTGGTGGAGCTGTCGGAACGGGTGCAGCTGAAGGATAAGAGCGGGAAGAAGACGGAAACAAGGATGAAGAACGACCTCACTGCCTTGATCCATATCAAGGACGGCAGGGTGGTGATTTCCAAGGTGCTGGCCAATGGTTCTCCGGTGGAGCAGACCTACACTACAGTAGGAAAGAATCTGTCTGTGAAATATGCCAGAAGCGGAAAGGAAAAGGATGCCTATTCCGTGGGCAGGGATATGGAAGAAAAACAATAAGAAATGGAGGGAGACCTATGTACATTATTTTGATGCGTCACGGGGAAGCGGTTCCCCAGACGGAAGATATAACGAACAGGGCAGGCCCGCCGGTCCTCCCGCATGCTGGCCCGTTTCCTGAAGGATCATCCGATCCGGATTTTTACATCCCCCTATGTGCGGACCAGGCAGACTGCCGGTATCCTGGCGGAGGAGTGCTTTGCCGAGGAAATCCATACGGCCGATGAGCTGCTCCAGCCCAACTGGCAGATGGTACGGAATCATCTTCTGCAGGAGGGCTCTCCCATGGCTCTGGTGAGCCACCATCCTTTCCTGCAGTCCTATCTCCTGACCACCTGCAGTGCGGCTGTGAAATTTGACCTGGCCGGCATTGCGGTGCTTGATTATGATCTGAAATGGAACCAGGGAAAGCTGATAGGCTATTTCACTTCCGATCTTCGTCAGCTGAAAAAGGAGGACTGAATCTTGATACCAGTACTGACAGTGGCAGGCTCTGATTCTTCCGGCGGCGCCGGTATCCAGGCGGATCTCAAGACTTTTGCCGCCCTTGGCACCTACGGCATGAGCTGCATCTGTGCTTTAACGGCCCAAAATACGAAGGGGGTCACCATGGTGGTGAATACGCCGGTGGACATGGTGAAGGCCCAGCTGGAGGCTGTATTTGATGATATTCCGCCCAGGGCGGTGAAAACGGGCATGCTTTCTTCTGCAGCCATCGTGGAGACTGTGGCCGATTTCCTTTCTTCCCATGGAAAGGTGCCCCTGGTGGTGGATCCGGTGATGGTGGCCACCAGCGGCGCCGTGCTGCTGGAAAAAGATGCTATTCAAAGCTATAAGGAAAGGCTCATTCCCCTCTCCACCCTGATTACCCCTAACATCCCGGAGGCAGAGGTGCTGTCGGGCCTTTCCATTCAGAATGAGGAGGACATGAAAAAGGCGGCTCTGGCCCTGATGGACCTGGGGCCTTCGGCGGTGCTGGTGAAGGGCGGCCACAGCGTGGAAGATGCCAGGGATATCCTCTATGACGGCAGGGAATTTCATGTATTTTCCGGCAGGCGGATTTCGACGGAAAACACCCATGGCACCGGCTGCACTCTTTCAAGTGCCATTGCAGCTTCCATGGCTCGTGGTCTTTCCCTCACCGAAGCGGTGGGAGAAGCGAAAAAGTATATGGAAGGGGCGATTAGAAGAGCCGCGGTGGATTCCGTAGGACATGGACACGGTCCGGTGCACCATTTCTGGTTCTATGGAGAAAACTGGGGGCACATGGAATGAACTATCCCTTCTTCGCCTTCATGGCCCGGCTGAAATATATTTCCCGCTGGGGTCTCATGCGGAATTCCATTTCTGAAAACGATGCAGAGCATACCCTGCAGACCGTCATGATTGCCCATGCTCTGGCAGTCATAGGAAGGGATATCTTCCACAAGGACCTGGACCCGGAGCGGGCGGCTCTGCTGGCGCTCTATCATGATGCCAGCGAAGTTTTTACCGGGGATATGCCGACGCCGGTGAAATATTTCACCAGTGATCTTCGGGAGCAGTACCAGAAAATCGAAGACCAGGCCCGGGAAAAGCTCCTCCGTACCCTGCCGGAAAGTCTCCAGCCTTCCTATAAACCCTATGTGGTGGATATGGAAATAGATCCCCTCTGGCCCCTGGCCAAGGCGGCGGACACCCTGAGCGCCTACCTGAAATGCATGGAAGAAATCCGGGATGGCAACAGCGAGTTCAAGGAAGCCTTCAAGTCTACGGAAGAAAAGCTGAAGGCTCTTCATATGGAAGAAGTGGACTGGTTTATGAAACACTTTGCTTCCAGCTTCATGGAAACACTGGACGAATTGAATAGAAATATCCGATAAAAAAGGGACTGCGAAGAAAGGTCAATCATTTCTTTGCAGCCCTTTTTTCAGAAAGCACGGATTTTCTGGAGGCCTTTTTGGATTCTTCCCTTTTTATGCCATGGAGGGAAGGCGCCATGGGAACAGCCGTCCTGTGTACGAATCCTTATGACGATGCAGGGCATGAGAATTTTGATTAAAGCAGATTTTATGAATGAATCCATGCTTCCTTATAGACAGAAGGAACATGGGAGTGTATAATTATTTACATAAAGCGTATAAATTGCATAAAAATGAGGTGCTCCTATGAAACTTTGGAAAAAAGGCATATTGATTACATCGGCTCTTCTGCTGGCGGCAGGCATGATGGCAGGCTGCGGCGGAGAAAAACAGGCCGCTTCCTCCGCTTCCGGAAAAAATGTGCTGAAGGTAGCTACCAATGCCACCTATGTGCCCTTTGAATTCAAAACAAAGGACGGCAAGGATTATACAGGCTATGAAATCGACGTGGTCAGGGCGGTGGCAAAGGAAATGGGCCGGGATGTGGAGTTTAGAAACATTGCCTTCGACGGCCTCATCCCATCCCTCCAGTCTAAGGAAGTGGATATGTCTGCTTCCGGCATGACGGCTACGAAAGAAAGGGCGGAAAAGATACTTTTCGCTGCTCCCTTCTATGAAACCAAGCTGGCAGTGGTCACCAAGGCAGACAGTGACATCCACTCTGTAGATGATATGAACAAGGGCCAGGAAATTGCCGTGCAGGTAGGTACCACAGCTGCCTACTACGCCCAGGATAAGGGTATGAAAACAAGAAACTTCGATCACTCTTCCGATATTATTATGGAACTGAAAGCCGGCGGCGCCGTAGCAGGCATTCTGGATAAACCGGCGGCCGATTACTTCGTAGCCACCGATGGCAAAGGCGCTTTCCGGGTGGTGGATGTGCCGGATTCCAAGGTCCAGTACTTTGCCTTCGGCTTCAACAAGGACAATAAACAGCTGCAGCAGGAAGTCAATAAAGCCATTGCGGACCTGAAACAGAAGGGCACACTGAATGAACTTCATGAAAAATGGTTCAAGACGCCGCTCCCCGATATGCCGGCCACTGCAGAAGAAGCGCTGGGCATCTGAAAGAAGGGCATGTAAAAAGAGCTCCCGAAAGGGGGCTCTTTTTTTAGTGAGCTGGTGGACTGGTGAGCTGGTGGACTGGTGAGCTGGTGGACTAGTGAACTGGTGACCGGTGAACCGGTGGACTAGTGAACTGGTGAACCCGGGGCCGCCAAAGGGCCCATTACATCTTTTCCACTTCTATGGCTTTCCCGTAGGTGAAGGACCAGAGGTAAAGGTGGGACACCGGTTTGCCCAGCAGTTTTTCTGCTGCTTCTCCATAGACCTGGAGCTGGATTTTGTAATGGTCTTTCAGCTCTTCTTCTGTCATGGTGCGGTCGGTTTTGTAGTCGATGATGATGAAATCCTTTTCGTATTCCAGAAGACAGTCTATAACGCCCTGGAGAAAAATATTTTCTCCTTCTTCACATTTCGGGTAGAAGGAGCGGGCAGGGAGAAGGATAGAAAAAGGCATTTCCTTGCGGATGTGGGAGGCGGTTTTCATCTTTTCTGCCAGAGGTCCTCTGGCGAAGGCAAGGAGGGAGGACAGGGGGCTGGGTTTTCTCTTTTGATAGAGAAGGATTTTCCCTTCCTCTTCGGTGAAAACCTTTTCTTCCACCAGCTGATGCAGGGCGGCTTTCAAGGATTCTGCATCGGCTGGAAGGGTGGTGAAGTCTATCATTTCCATGGCTTTATGCATGAGGGTGCCAAAAGAGGTGCCCTGGTATTTCGTTTCATCGCCTGAGAGGAAGAGGGGCGGCGCCGCATAGTCTGCGTCCAGACTGTCCCCGTCATCTGCCAGTATCACTGACGGCTGTGGCGGTTCATCGCTTGCTGCATACTCCGCCAGTTCCCTGAGGTGCACGGCGGCAGTGGCAGTGAGCTTGGCCGGCGTTTCGAGGGCACCTTGCCAGGGGTAGGTCCAGGAGAGCTGGGCATCCATCCAGTCCGGCGCCTGGTCTGGTAGGTGAGCGAGGAAATGGGAAAGCTCTGTTTTTTCTTCCCGATTTTCTTCCTTTGGCGACGGAAGGAGGCTATCCTTTCCGTTTATAGGAGAAGCCTCTTTTTCGTCTTCTGTGAGAAGATCCATCTGGCTGGTGATGGAAAAGGAAAAGCAGGAGTGGTCCAAAGGGGCGTCATTCCGATAGGAAGGGATTTTTCCTGCCCTCTCCCAGGCATCTTTCATGGTGCGGTGCCGCAGGGCGGCGGGCATGATCCAGTCCAGAAAGGATTTGGCGTTGGCCGTAAGGTGGGCAGGAAGAGGAGAAAGGGCCTCACCGAATCCGGCAGAGGAAAGGGACGTGGTCCAGCGGTCCAGGTCCGAGGCAGCGTCTTTCAGGACCGCTGTAACGAAGAGCTTGTCCCGGGCCCTTGTCATGGCCACATAGAGAAGGCGGGCTTCCTCGGCCAGGTTTTCCCTGCGGGACGCTTCCCTGAGGGCATACCAGTACAGGCTGGGCCAGCGGACCTTGTTCTTTTTGTCGTAGTACTGGATGCCAAGGCCCAGGTCTTTATGACAAATCGCAGTCCGCCAAGTATCCCGCAGGTTGAATTCTTTCCGGGCATCTGCCAGGAAGACCACGGGAAATTCAAGGCCCTTGCTCTTGTGGATGGTCATAATGTGGACAGAGTCGGGCATGGCGGAAACGGCCAGGGCTTTGAAAGATTTCTTTTCCTTTTTCAGTCTGGACAGATAGTTCAGGAAGGAGTAGAGCCCGCTTTGCGGGGCGCTGTCCCGATCCAGAGCCAGATGGTAGAAGGAAAGGATATGCCCTGCCCGCCAGGCGCCGCCGGAAAGGCCGGATACATAGGTGAGGTAGTCCGTATCTCCCAGTATACGGCGCAGCAGGGGCGCTGTGCCGTCCTGCATGCCGTTTTCCCGCCAGTCACGGTAATGGTGGAGGAATCGGTGGAGCTTCTCTTCTTTTTCTTTCGAAAGAACCGATGATGTAAGGACGGGCCAGAGGTTCGTCTCTCCCTGACGTACCTTTTCCAGATAAAGGAGGGACAGGTCCTTTTCGTCAAGCCCCGCGAAGAAGGAGCGGAGCACTGCTGCCAGGGCCAGGTCCTGCCGGGGATTGTCCAGAATTTTTAAAAGGGCCCACAGGACTTCCACTTCGCTGTTTTCCATGAAATCTTCTTCCTTATCGGAAATGGCGGGAATGTGGTTTTCTTCCAGCACCTTCATGAGCTGGGGCCCTTTTCCGGCAATGGAACGAAGAAGGATGACAATATCCCCGTATTTTATGGGCCGGAAGGTGCCGTTTTTTTCCATCACCATGCCGCCGTCCATGATTTCATGGATGCGGCGGGCGATGAGGCGTCCTTCCAGCGCTATATTTTCCATGTCCCTCACATCTTCGGACACCTCCGCATCTTTGAGGCCCTCCCTGTCGATGAGGTCCATGGAAACGCTGCCGCCCACATAGGACAGGGGCCTTTCTTCTTCATGGCGGCCGGCATAGAGGGCTTCCGCATCTCCGTAGTCCAGCTCCAGAGATTTGGCTGTCATGATCTGGCGGAAAATGAAATTGATGGACGAAAGAATGGCGGCGTCGCTTCGGAAATTGCGGTTCAGGTCGATTCGATGGGAAGGGGCGTCTTTATCCAGGGAATAGGTGTGGTATTTCTCAAGGAAAATGGTAGGATCCGCCTGGCGGAAGCGGTAAATGCTCTGCTTGATGTCGCCCACCATGAAGCGGCTGCTGCCGCTCGATACCAGGGCGGTAATGAGTTCCTGCACGCCGTTGGTGTCCTGGTATTCATCAATCATCACTTCCTTGAACCGGCGGCGGATGGACAGGGCGGCAGCAGAAGGGAAAAGTGCCGCCTTTTCCGGCGTGAAATGAGGATTATCCCTGTCTAGAAGGATGTCCAGGGCGTAATGCTCCATGTCATTGAAATCCATGAGGCCTTCCTGCTTCTTTCTGGTCCTGAGGGCGGCGGAAAAATCCAGGGCCAGGCGGGAAAGGACGGTGACTGTGGGAAGCATGGCTGCCGTTTCGGAAATCCACTGCTTTTCCGGTATCTGGGCAAAGGGGGCGATTTCCTTTTGCCACAGCTTTTTAGCGCTGTCCCGAAGGGTTTTGATGGTTTCTGCTTCCGGCGATTTGGTGAAATCGGCGGGTTTGGCAAAATGGTAGGCTTCCGCCTGGGCCTTGCTCATACTTTTCAGCCGGTCAAAAGTAAAAGAGGGCAGGAAAAACCAGTCCTTCCAGCTTTTCATGGCAGAAAGGGTAGAAAAATAGGCATATTCATTGCTCATCTGTTCGCCGTATACCGCTTTTGCGGCAGGGCTCATTTCCATGATGGAAAATATCTGGCGATAGGAGTCCATGATTTTTTCGGAAAGGGACATGAGCTTTTCCAGTACCGGCCTGTCCCAGGCAAGGTCATCCATGGAGGCCTTTTCCGGAATGCGGTAGTGGGAAGGAAGGCGGCGAATCCAGTCTTCCGGAAAGGGGAGGGAGGAGGCGAAATGGAAGATGCGGAGCACCATATCCTTTAAGGCCCGGTCCTGGTAGCGGTCGGCAAAAAGGTCGACGGTGTCAAGGAAATGGGCATCTCCCTTTTCATACCATTTCTCCAGTACTGAGGACAGCACGCCATCTTCCAGCAGGAATTCCTCATTTTCGTCGGAAATAATCCTTGTTTTCGGGTCCAGGTCCAGAAGGTAGAAATACTGGCGGATAATGGACTGGAAATAAGAATCCAGCGTAGAAATCTGGGCGCTTCCCAGGAGGGAAATCTGTTTTTCCAAATGGCGGATCCGCCCTTCATCATCTGCCTCGTCGGCTTCCTTCAAGGCGTCAGACAAAGCCTGGGAAATACGGGCTTTCATTTCGCTGGCGGCGGCTTTCGTGAAGGTAAGCACCAGAAGCTCATTAATATCCGTATGGTTTGCAGGATCCTTGACCAGACGGGCAATCCGTTCCGTAAGGACCGCTGTTTTTCCGCTGCCGGCGGCAGCAGAAAGAAGAAGATTCTTCCCTCTCACCGAAAGGGCTTCTTCCTGTTCTTTTGTCCAGTGGTTACTCATGGTATTTCTCCTTTCAGTGAGGCCATAGTGTGCTGATGTATTCGTGTGCTGGTGGGACAGTGGGAGAGTGAGGGGGCTGTCGGCTTCCGGCTCCACGCCGGCTGGTATTTACTAACTTTTGTGTCACTATCGGCAGGTGCTGACGTTCAGGATGACGGGTGGGAGGCGGGGAGGAAAGCGTAACGCAGGCTCCTTCCCGCAGACCGGTATTTACTACCGATTGTCTCCTATGCTTCGAGTACCGAGATTCTTCGCTTCGCTCAGAATGACGAGCCCGGCGGGAAAGGGGCCGCGAAGCGGCATACATATTCATCGCCGAAGGCGATACCCCCCCTC
>ERZ779916.82-NODE-82-length-19823-cov-4.10259_pt1 | contig 19823 bp, 18 predicted proteins | sample MGYA00511546_ERZ779916 | MGnify/ENA primary metagenome ERZ779916 (study PRJEB29588, sample SAMEA2142846) | human gut metagenome | biome: human gut; feature: human-associated habitat; material: faeces | place: Denmark | collected 2008/2010 ...
ACCCTCGGGGCGAAGCCCCGTCAACTGACCCTTCTGAACCCGGGGCCGCAAGGCCCCACACATATAATGATTTCATCGTATCCGCCTTTATCCAACTGCATAGAAGGCGGATATTTTTATAAAAACGTGAGGTGAGACCCATGTCTGAATTACGAGTACGAAAAATCCAGGAATTTATCAAGCAGGAAGTGAGCAATATGCTCCTTCATGATTTAAAGGACCCCCGCATCGGTTTTGTGACGGTGACGGGAGTAGAAGTGACCGGTGATCTTCGGGAAGCCAGGATCTTTGTGTCCCTCTTTGGAAGCGATGAGGAAAAGGCGGCTTCCCTGGAAGCGCTGAACAAAGGAAAGGGCTTTGTTCGCCGGGAACTGGGACAGCGGCTTAAGATTTACTACACGCCGGAAATTTCCTTCGCCGAAGATACATCCCTGGATTATGGCATGCACATTGACGGCCTTTTGAAGAAAATTCACAAGGAGGAAGAAAAATGAGCCTTGCCCTGAATCATGCAAAGGAAATCGGCAAGAAGGAAGCCTGGGATTTCCTCATGTCCCATCACCGTTTCCTTCTGGTAGGCCACGAGCATCCCGATGGAGATGATGTAGGTTCCATCTGTGCTCTCCACAACGTGCTGGTTAAGCTGGGGAAGGAAGCGGATATGCTGCTGCCGGACCCGGTGCCCCATGTGTACCGCCTTATCAAAACGGCTGCCCTAGTGCATACGGAAATGCCGGAGGGAAAGGACTATGACGCCCTGGTGTTTACGGATCTGGGAAATCTGGAACGCGGCGGACATTTCAATTTCCCTGATGTGGACAGCCTCTGCATCGACCATCATCGGTCCAACGAGCATTACACCGACTATCTTTACCTTCAGTACAAATATGCCGCCACGGCGGAAATGCTGGCGGAAATGTTCTTCGATGCCGGTATTTCCATGGACGAGGACACCTGCAATGCCCTGTACATGGCTATCGGCACCGACAGCGGCTTCTTCAAATTCTCCTGCACCTCTGCCCATACCCTCTTGATGGCCAGCAAACTGGTGGCCATGGGAGCCAAGCCGGACTATATTGCCAACAGGCTGGATGAAAAGACCGAGGAAGCCATGAAATGCTACCAGCTGGTGGCAGGTACGGTGCATTCCTATGATGACGGAAAAATCGTCATCGCCTATATGGGAAAGGAAGCCATGGAGCTGGACGGCGAAAATTCGGATTACTATGCCTCTATTCCCCGCTGCATCAAAGGCTGCCAGATTGCGGCACTCTTCAAGTACAAAGGGGAAAAGGAAACAAGGATTTCCCTTCGCTCTACAGAACATGCCAATGTGGGAGATCTGGCAGCTGAATTTGGCGGTGGCGGCCACTGGAAGGCTTCGGGCTGCACCATTCATGAAAGTTTTGCTGATGCAGAGCCTCTCTTTGTGAAAGCAGCGGAGAAATATCTCTGATGGACGGCGTTATCAATGTGGTAAAGCCGAAGGACTGGACTTCCTTTGATGTGATTGCCAAACTGCGCCGTATATATCACCAGAAGAAAATAGGACACGGCGGCACGCTGGACCCCATGGCAGAAGGAGTGCTCCCCGTATTTCTCGGAAGGGCTGCCAGGCTCATCGAATACGCCCCTATCCATACCAAAACCTATGAGGCCAGCTTCCGCATGGGTCTTGCTACCGATACGGAGGACATGACTGGACGGGTGGTGGAAGAAGGACCCCTGCCGGAGGACCTTTCTGTCTTTGAAAGGGCAGCAGAAAAATTCCGGGGGCCCATCATGCAGGTGCCTTCCAGCTATTCTGCCCTTAAAATCAAAGGAGAGCGGGCCTATAAACTGGCCAGGGAAGGGAAAAAAGTGGACCTTCCTGCTCGTCCCGTAACAATTTATAAACTGGAAATCACAGAAATCGCGCCGCCTTTCCTTTCCATGACCGTCACCTGTTCGGCCGGTACCTATATCCGTGCACTGGGGCGGGATTTGGGAAAGGAGGCAGGCTGCCTTTTGACCATGAGCGGCCTTACCAGAACGGAAATGGGGCCTTTTACCCTGCAGGATGCCTGGACGCTGGAAGATATAGAAAAGGATCCGGAGGGGACCGTAATCAAAGACCTCCATCCCATTCTGTCCGACCTTCCTGCACTGGAGCTTTCTGAAAAGGAAGGAACCGATTTTCTTCAGGGGAAAAGACTCCGCTGCCGGGAAGAGGACCGGGAAGCGGCAGCCGTTTTTCAGGGATCCCGTTTCCTTGGTATCGCTTCTGTTTCCAGAGGCATCATTCATCCGAAAAAAGTGTTTTCCTGAGGCTTTTATGGAAATCTATCATTCATGGGAAGAACTTCCCACAAATAAAAAATTCGTGCTGGCCATGGGCTTCTTCGACGGCTGCCACAGGGGTCATGAGGAAGTGCTGCGCCTTACCCGGGAACTGGCAGATAGGGAAGGCGCCATACCCGGCGTTCTTACCTTCTGGCCCCATCCTATGGCCGTCCTTGCACCAAAGGTGCAGGTGCCTCTTCTCCAGAGCAGGGAAGAAAAGGCGAAATCCATGGAAAAAGCGGGCATGGCTTTTGCCCTCTTCCTCAGGCCTGATGAGAAATTCCTCAAAGAGGAGCCCGAAGAATTTTTGGAAAAGCTGGAAAGCCTTCCCGGCCTGTCCGGCCTTGCGGCAGGGGAAAACTTCACCTTCGGCAGACAGGCCAAAGGAAACAGCCGTCTGTTGAAAGAATGGTTCCTCTTCAAAAAGATACCGGTCTCTGTGGCCGGTCTTACAGAGGAAGAGGGGAAAACCGTTTCCAGCACTGCCATTAGGCAGCTCATCCAGCAGGGACAGATGAAAGAAGCCGCCTGCCTTCTGGGAAGGAACTATATCCTTCAGGGCGACGTGGTCCACGGCTTTCACCGGGGCCATGACATTCTAGGCTTTCCTACGGCTAACCTGTCTTTTGCGGAAGACCGGGTGCTTCCCAAAGACGGTGTCTATGCCACCTTTGCCCTGATTGGTGGAAGAAAGTATCCTTCTATTACCAACATAGGGAAAAATCCTACCTTTGAAGGGAAACAGAGAACTATAGAAACCTTCATATTCCACTTCGACAGCAATATCTACGGAAAATCCTTCACCCTGGAATGGGTGGAAAGAATCCGCGGCGAAATCCGCTTTCCCTCGCCGGAAGCACTGGCGGCACAGATTCAGAAGGATATACAGAGGGCGGAGAAGATACTAGAGAGAAGGTAGACGTCAGACGGCCAGCACTGATGATAAAGAAATTACGTAACCTTGGCTATAGACTCATGGAGCTGTGAAAAATGTAAATCATTTTTTCACAGCTTCTTTTATTTTGCGATATACAGCACAGCAGGTACAAATGCCAGTCCTCTGACGCCGTATCCCACACCGGAGAGGACGCTTTTTCTACTTTTTTACAATTTTTACTGCCTTCCCTCTTTACTTTCTTACTTTAGCGTGGTAATGTATTAACCATAAGAAAGAGAGGAGGGCGCAAATGGCTCGTACAATGGATGACCTGAAAATGGTCCATGAAGAAGAAATGAAGAATTACGACCGCATTGAGAGCGCTGTGGTTTCCGTCATGCGGCGGCACGGGTGCAAGATTATCCAGACTCCCACCTTTGAGGATTATGATACCTACGGCACCTATTTTCCCCAGCTCCAGCGGGAGATGATAAAGACCATAGGGCCCGACGGCGAGGTGCTGGTCATGCGTCCGGATGTGACGGTGCCTCTGGTGAAGACGGTGGCCCGGGAGTATCCGGATCCGTCCCAGCTTTTGAAGTTTGGTTATGTGTCCATGGTGTTCCGTGAATATTATGGAAAGTCCACCCATGGGAAATATTTCCTCCAGAGCGGCGTGGAAGTGCTGGGCGATGAGACGCCGGAGTGTGACGGCGAGGTCATGGTCATGGCAGCGGAGTTTTTAAAGTCCGTGGGCATCCGGGATATGCGGATCGACCTGGGCACTGTGGCCTATATGGACGCCCTTTTCGATGAGCTCCATCTGACAAAGGAGCAGCTGTCCCAGGTGCGGGAATATATGGAGAAGAGAAATCTGGTGGCCTTTGATGGTTTGGTAGACGGGCTTCCTATTACGAAAATCCAGCGGGATGTATTGCTGGAGCTGCCGCGGCTCTTTGGGGATTATGAATCTACTTTGAAGCGGGCAGAAGGGCTGTGCCTGAATCACGGCATGATGGAGGCTCTCAGCCGTCTTCAGAAGGTCTACGAATACCTGGATGTAGCAGGCTACAGTGATTCTGTGCAGCTTGATTTTGCCTTTACTTCCCACATGGGTTATTATACGGACATGGTGTTTAAAATTTATGCTGACGGAGCCCTGTACTCCCTGATCAGCGGCGGCCGTTATGATTCGCTGGCCGCCCAGTTCCAGGTGCCTCGCCCGGCCTGCGGCTTTGGCCTTAACATGAACCTTCTCTACGAGGTCATGGCAGAAGAGGATCTGCTGGAGGAAATGGTTCCTTCCTGTGATCTGGCCGTGGTGTATGAGGAGGCGGACAGAAATTTGATACTGACTCTGATGGACTGGAGGCATAAAGGATACTCCGTCCTTGGAGTGAGCCGGAAGAACCGCATTATCCCCGGCGATTACCGCATGATAGCTTCCTATGAGAAAGGCTCTTTCCTTATAGGGGAAGAGGCACTGTCTAAAGAGGAAATGGAAAGAAAACTGGGAGGACTCTGATATGCTTCATATAGCTCTCGCCAAAGGGCGTATTGCCAGGAAAGTGATGAAAAGCCTGTCTGATGGAGGATATCAGTTCCCCGATTATTCCGATGACAGCAGAAAATTAATTTTTACCGATAAGGAAGGCCGCATCCGGGTGACTCTGGTGAAGTCACCGGATGTGGCGGTCTATGTCAGGCGGGGTGCCGCTGATGCCGGCATTGTTGGCAAGGATGTACTCATGGAAGACGGGGAAGAGGATGTCTATGAAATCCTTGACCTGGGTATCGGCAAATGCCGCATGGCTGTGTCTGGTATCAAGGGGAAAAGGGATGTGATGAATAAACGCATCCTCACGGTGGCATCCAAATATCCCTCCATTGCCAGAAAGTACTTTGCCGGCCGTTTCCAGCCCATTGATATCATCAAGCTGAACGGCTCTGTGGAGCTGGCTCCTCTGGTGGGACTCTCCGATGTGATTGTGGATATTGTGGAAACAGGCACGACCCTCCGTGAAAATGGCCTGGAGGCCTACGATTATTTTATGGATTTCTCCGCCCGTCTCATCTGCAACAAGGTTTCCTTCAAGATGAAACAGGATGAATTGAATCAGTTCATACAGGTGGTCAAAAAGGATTGACCACAGAAAGAAGGCATAGAAATGGAATGGATTGAAGTACCGGAAAAAGGGCTGACCCTCCGTGAAGTGAGGACCATGACTAATAGAAATGTGAATCTCTCTGATGATTTGGAAAAATCAGTGTCCGCCATCCTCGCTCAGGTGAAGGAGGGGGGAGATGAAGCCATTCGGGCACTCACAAAGAAATTTGACGGTGTAGACCTTACGGACTTCCGGGTGAGTGAGTCGGAAATCGAAGAGGCAGTCAAGGCTGTAGGTCCTGAATTTCTCGCCGTATTAAAGGAAGCAAAGGAAAATATTGAAGCATTCCACCGTGAGCAGGTCAGGAAATCCTGGTCCAAAACCTTCCGGGACGGCGTGGAACTGGGAGAACGGTTTCTTCCCATCCAGAGGGTAGGCGTTTACGTTCCCGGCGGCCGGGCTGCCTATCCTTCCACGGTGCTTATGGATACGGTACCGGCCATGGTGGCAGGCTGTCCATCCGTGGCCATGGCTACCCCGCCCGGTAAAGACGGAAAAGTGAACCCCAATATTCTGGCTGCTGCCTATGTGGCCGGGGTGAAGGAAATTTATAAGGTCGGCGGTGCCCAGGGCATTGGCATGCTGGCTTACGGCACGGAAACGGTGGAGCCTGTATTTAAAATCGTAGGACCCGGCAACGCTTTCGTAGCCATGGCCAAACGCCTTGTTTTCGGTACGGTAGGCATTGATATGATTGCCGGCCCCTCAGAAGTATGCTGCGTGGCTGATGGCAGCGCCAATCCGAAGTGGATTGCAGCCGATTTACTCTCCCAGGCAGAACATGATCCCCGGGCTGCCGTATTCCTCATTACACCGGATAAAGACTTCGGCCTGGCGGTGCAGAAGGAAATGGAAAAACAGATGAAAGAGCTTTCCCGCTATGAAATCATGAAGAGCTCTGTGGACCAGTACGCCAAGGCTTTCCTTTGCAAAGATGCAGAACAGTGCTTTGATATCGTCAATAAGATTGCGCCGGAGCATCTGGAAGTAGAGCTGCCGGACCCGAAAAAATACCTGCCCCTTATTTATAATGCCGGTGCCATTTTCCTCGGCAAATACACTTCTGAACCAATCGGAGACTACATGGCGGGCCCCAATCATACACTGCCCACCTCCGGTACCGCTGCTTTCTCCTCGCCCCTTGGGGTTTATGATTTTGTAAAACACAGCAGTGTAGAATGCTACAGTGAGGAAGCGTTCCGTAAAATTTCTAAAAAAGTGCAGCTCTTTGCCAAAGCAGAAGGGCTCACCGCTCATGCTCATGCGATGGAGGTACGTGATGAAGACTGAATGGCTTAGAAATACAATTAAAGATTTTGAACCCTACTATGTGGCTCCTATTGCAGAAAAATACGTGATTAATGCCAATGAAAACTATTTTAACGTTCTTTCCATTCCATCCCTGAAAAAGGAACTGGTGGAAGCGCTGGATACCTTTAAACCCCAGATTTACCCGAAACCCATGGCTGACGACCTTCGAAAAGCTCTGGCGGAATACACCGGCCAGGCTCCGGAAAACATCATCTGCGGCAACGGCGGCGATGAAATGATTACCTACCTTCTGGGCACATTCCTGAACCCTGGCGATGCTATCCTGGTTCATACGCCAACTTTTGACATGTACGAACTGGGAGCAGAAACCCTGGGGGCCCGCGCCATCAAAGTGAGGGACCTGGCAGGCTATCGCCGGGACAAGGAAGGCATTCTGGAAGCGGTTAAGAAATACCAGCCGAAAATCACAGTCATCTGCAATCCCAATAACCCTACCGGCGACCTGCTGCCGGCCTCCTTTATCGAAGCAGTGCTGAAGGCGGCTGACAATCTTGTTTTCGTGGACGAAGCGTACATGGAATTTGCCCAGAAGGAAAGCGTGCTGCCTTTAATCAAAAAATATCCGAACTTGGTAGTGCTCCGCACCCTGTCCAAAGCCTTTGGCCTGGCAGGCATGCGCTGCGGCTATCTGGCAGCTGATAAGGAAATCATCGATGCCATTGGCAAAATCAAGGCGCCCTACAACCTCAATGCCTTTACCCAGCTCTTTGCGCCCATCGTACTGAAACACAGGGAGGAAATTCTTAGGGTGAGAGATGACATTGTGAAGGAACGGAACCGCCTTTTTGATGAACTGGTGAAAATTCCCGGACTCACCGTATATCCATCCTGCACCAATTTCCTTCTGGTCCAGGTGGAAAGCAAACATGAAGAAATTTTCAAAGCTCTGAAAGCCAAAGACATTCTGGTGAAGATTTACCGGAACAGCGGAGAGCTCCCCAATGCCTACCGCATTACTGTGACCACCAGGGATGTGGATGATGCCCTCCTTGAAGTATTTCGGAAGGAGCTTTCATGAGACAGGCAGAGATTCATAGAAAAACAGGGGAGACAGACATTGCCATTTCCCTTGTCATCGATGGAGAAGGGCGCTTTGAGGGCACCACGGGTATCGGTTTCTTCGACCACATGATGAACCTCCTTGCCTGTCACAGCGGCATGGATATTTCCCTCTCCTGCCGGGGAGACCTGGAAGTGGACAACCATCACACCATTGAAGACCTGGGCATTGCCCTGGGCAGCGTGTTCCTCAAAGCGCTGGGAGATAAGAAGGGCATCCGCCGCTACGGCGCCTTCTTCTGCCCCATGGACGAAACACTGTCCCGCATTGTGCTGGACCTTTCCGGACGGCCCTATTTCGTGTACGATGTGAAAATCCCGGTGGAGCGGATCGGCACCTTTGAAACGGAAATGACCAGAGAATTCTTCCTGGCCTTTGCCATGCACGGTATGATGAACCTGCACATGGCCTGCCTTTACGGCGAAAACGGCCATCATATCGTGGAATCCCTTTTCAAAGGGCTGGGCCATGCATTGAAGGAAGCGGTTACCGTGGAAGGCGGCAGGGTATTATCGACCAAAGGAGTGCTCTGATGAAAACAGCCATTATCGATTACGACGCAGGCAATCTGGCCAATGTGGTCCGGGCGGCGGAAAGAGCCGGTCTTTCTGTGGAAGTGACAAGAAATCCGGAAACCATTCGAAGCGCCAAATCCCTCATCCTGCCTGGCGTTGGTGCCATGAAGGATGCCATGGAGCATCTGGATGGCTACGGTTTGTCCGGCCTTATCCGGGAAGAAGTGAAAAATGGAAAAAAGCTGGCCGGCATATGCCTGGGCATGCAGGCGCTCTATGAAGTCTCTGAGGAGAATGGACATATTCCTGCCCTGGGCCTTCTTCCCGGCCGGATTGTCCATTTTCCGGAAGGGAAATTAAAAGTGCCCCATATGGGATGGAATGAACTGGTCATTCACCGGCCCCACGAAGTGCTGGAAGGCCTGCCTCTCCATTCCTATGTATATTTCGTCCATTCTTACTACAAGACACCGGGAGATACGGAAGACGTCATTGCTTCTGCCGATTATGGCGTCACCGTACCGGCAGTAGTAGGAAGGGACAATGTATTGGGATTCCAGTTCCACCCTGAAAAATCGGGCTCTGTGGGGATGGCCATCTGGGATCGTTTAGCAAAGTGGTTGATGAAATGAAAATATTTCCAGCAATAGATATAGAAGATGGGCACTGCGTGCGTCTGCAGCAGGGGAAAAAAGAAAACCTTACCGTTTACGGCGATGATCCGGTGAAAATGGCGCTGAAATGGCAGGAAGAAGGGGCCAAAGCCCTTCACGTGGTGGATCTGGACGGTGCTTTCAAAGGGGACGGCGTCAATAAGGAAATCATCCGAAAAATGTGTGAAGTCCTCACCATCCCTCTGGAAGTGGGCGGCGGTATTCGCAATGAAAAGGCCATTAAAGACTACCTGGACATGGGGGCGTACCGGGTCATTATCGGCTCCAAAGCCGCTGCTTCCCCTTACTTTGCCATTCAGGCCGCCAAAACTTTTGGCGCTGATCATATTGCCGTATCTATAGATGCCAAGGGAGACGAAGTGGCTACCCACGGCTGGGTGGACGGCAGCAGCCGCAAGGTCATGACCTTTGCAGAAACACTCCTGACCCACGGCGTGAATACGCTGATTTATACGGACATCAGCCGGGACGGCATGCTTTCCGGTCCGAACTTCGACATGATGAAAAAACTTCAGGCTCTGGAAGGCATCCACCTGATTGCTTCCGGCGGCGTCTCCGGCGCAGAAGATCTCCGGAAACTGTCTGCCATGGGAGTGTACGGAGCCATTACAGGCAAAGCCCTCTATGAGGGAAAAGTAACTATGGAAGAAATTCGGGAAATCCAGGAATAAGGGAGCCGCAACCGGAGCCGCTGCGCGGATGAAGGGGCGTAAGTTTGACGACCCTCCGGGCCGAGGGTTGTGGATTGCTCTGTGGGCAATGAGTATAAATTCAGCGTTACGGCCTTACCTTCCCGCCCTCACAGTCATTCTGAGCCGCAGGCGAAGAATCTTGGTACGTGCAGTGTTTGAATCAAAAGGCATTAAACAGCAGTCGGCGGGAAGGAACCGCTTTGCGAAATTTATACTCATTTTTCGACAGGGCAGTCCACAACCTTCGGGCCCCCGGGGCCCGTCAAACCTAAGAACCCTCTGGCCACAGGTCGGTCAATCTTAAGAACCTTTTCCCAGCCCCCTCTGAATCCGGGGCTGCGAGGCATCCCCTGTTTTTCTAAAACGCAAAGGAGCATACTATGCTTGCAAAAAGAATCATTCCCTGTCTGGACGTGAATCATGGCAGGGTGGTCAAGGGAAAACAATTTCATCACCTGCAGGACGTAGATGATCCTGTGGTTTTAGGAAAGTACTACTCCGACTCCGGCGCCGATGAACTTGTCTTTTATGACATTACCGCAACCCATGAAGGGCGGGAAACCTTTGTGGACACGGTGAAAGCCATTGCGGAAGAGCTGACCATCCCCTTTACTGTAGGAGGAGGCATTCGCAAAGCTGACGATTTCCGCACTATGCTGCTGGCTGGTGCCGACAAGGTATCTGTCAACTCTGCCGCTGTCATGCATCCGGAAATCATCAGGGAAAGTGCCGAGCGTTTTGGAAACCAGTGCGTGGTTCTTTCCATTGATGGTAAACGGAACGACTATGGCGGATGGGATGTGTACATCGAAGGCGGACGGAAAAACACCGGTATTTCCGTGTTGGAATGGGCCAGAAAAGGCATGGAGCTGGGGGCCGGAGAAATCTGCATGAACTCCATCGACACCGATGGGGAGAAAAAGGGGTATGACCTGGAGCTCATGCACACCCTGTCAGAGCAGCTTTCTATCCCTGTCATTGCCTCCGGCGGCGCAGGGAAAATGGAAGATTTTCTGAAAGCCTTTGAAGCAGGCTCCGATGCGGCCCTGGCAGCGTCAGTCTTTCACTTCGGCGAAATCGCCATTCCCGATTTAAAAAAATATTTGGCAGCCCACGGCATTCCCGTGCGGATATAAGGAGGATTTATGGAGTCAGTAGACATCGGAAATATCAAATTTGATGAAAAAGGACTGGTGCCGGCAGTGGTGCAGGATGCCAGAAGCGGCGAAGTGCTCATGGTGGCCTATATGAATGCCGAATCTCTGGCTAAAACGGTGGAAAGCGGCGAAACCTGGTTCTTCAGCCGCAGCCGCCAGAAACTGTGGCATAAAGGCGAAGAATCAGGCCATTTCCAGCATGTCAAGCGCATTTACGTGGACTGTGATGCCGATACCCTGGTGGTAGAGGCTATTCCGGAAGGTCCTGCCTGCCATACAGGAAACCGCAGCTGCTTCTATCGGAGCCTCGCCCAGTGGGATAATACAAAAGCGAAAGGAACGCTCACCATCCTTCATACGCTCTTTGAAGAAATCAAAGACCGCAGAATTCATCCCCAGGAAAAATCCTATACCAATTACCTCCAGAAGGAAGGTAAGAATAAAATCGACAAAAAAATAGGCGAGGAAGCTTCTGAAGTCATTATTGCCGATCAGCACGAAGATAAGGAAGAAATCATAGATGAATCCTGCGATCTCCTCTACCATCTCTTCGTCCTCTGGGAAAATGCAGACGTAGATCTTTACGACATTATGAAAAAACTGGAAGAACGGGATGAGAAAAAAGGAAATAAAAAAGTAGTAGGCCATCTGGATAAGACCTTCTGATGCCGCCTGCGGGAGAATCAGGGGGCAAGCCCTTCCGGGCCTGAAGTTTGACATCTGCTGCGCGGAGGAAGGGGCTTAAGCAGGACGTATCTTCAGCGTGAGGCGTATAGTGGGCACTGCATCGTTATTTCGACGAAAGCGCTTCGAAGTGGAGAAATCTCATTCCAAAGTGAGGAAGCTCCATGGCGGCGGGAGAGCTCTCTGCTCAGAATCCTTTGCCCTGATGCTGACATTGAATGCCGCTGGAGATGACAATGGGGCGAGTTACTTACTGTCATGAAACCCAAATAAAGACATCAAAAAGGGGCTGTGAAAAATTTTCATTATTTTTTTACAGCCCCTTTTTGATGTACAGATTCTACAGAGCAAATACCTGGAATGGCATGGCCGGGTCTGTTTCCGATGGAGCAGCTCTCTCTACATGGCAGGGATGGTCAAAGACCATGATACGGCGGTTTTCTCTGTCAAATTTTGGCCATGACGGCATGCCCTCTGCAGCGGGCATGCCTTTTTTTATAAAGGCAGTAAAGGCGCCGTGCATTTCTTCTTTCAGCTCTTCATGGGCAGGCGAGTGGTCCACATCGTGGATGACAGAGCCCATACTCATGAGAAACTGGGTCTCAGAAGCATGGCAGGCTTTATAAGCCTGCCGGTCCCAGTCCAGCCGGTAGAGATAGACGTCCTGCCCTGCGTCGGAAGCGGTTTCCGCCATGTCTATGTCGCCGACGCGATAAATATATTCTGTCAGGAAGTGGACGAAACGCTGATGGAAGTTTTCGTCTTTGGGAATTTTTCTGTAGTTTTTCATAACGATGGGGGCCCGATTGCCGAAGAGTTTTTCTGCCAGCCTTTCATCCATGTCATGCACATGATAGATATGCCAGTAGAGATTTGTTTCATCTCTGTTTGTTCCCATGAGAAGGGAAATATGTTGACCTGCATGCTGCCGGATCAGGGCAAGGGCGTCATTTCCTTCAAAATTGATGCCGTCAAATACAGGGCCTGACGCATGCAGGTTGAATCCGCGGAACATGGGAGCCTGGGCTTTTAAAATGGCTTCCCAGGGCATGGTGAGGATTTCATGGGCCCTGTCTTTTGTAAGACCTGCATGGGATATAAACTGCTCTGTTATGCACCGGGCGGTATGTACATCTCGAATGCACTGCACGGCGCCGCTGCAGAGGATGGCTTTTTGAAACAGTCCCCTGGCTTTTTTCATGATGGTCAGGGCACCGCAGAGCTTGGCACCGGCGCTTTGGCCCATAATGGTTACATTATCCGGGTCGCCGCCAAAGGAAGCAATGTTCTTCCGCACCCAGCGGAGGGCTTCGATAATATCCAGAAGGCCGCTGTTTCCGGACTGTCGGTATGCATCTCCCAGATAACCGGACATATCCATAAATCCCAGGGCTCCAAGACGGTAATTCATATTGACAACCACCATGCCTTCTCTGGCAAAGGCAGGCGGATTGATGCCTGCTGTGGCAGATCCTTTCTGAAAGGCGCCGCCGTGAATCCAGCAGAGCACAGGAAGCTTTCCTGTCGTATCAGGGGTGGTCACATTTAAATAAAGACAGTCTTCATCCAGGGACTCTTCTTTTTTCAGAAAAGTAAGTCCCGGTACATAGAGCTGAGGCGCAGCGTGGCCCAGTTTTCTGCAGGAACGGATTCCTGTCCAGGGTTCCGCCGGTTCTGTGGGCATAAAGTGAAGGGCACCTACCGGCGGCTTGGCGTAGGGAATACCCAGAAACTGATGTATGCCCTGGATTTCCATGCCTTCCATGGCTCCGCAGGGTGCTTTGATTATCATATTTTCACCTCGGTAAACATAGATAGAAAACAGGGAAATGGTTTATTCTGGAGGAAATCCTTTCAGGAGAGAGGAACCTGCAGAAAATCATAGGTACCCCTTCTCTCTTCCTTTGCAAAAAAGACTGTGGGGGAAAAGGGATGCCCCTCTTTCCTCACAGTCCTTTGGACAAGTATGGATGCAGCAATTGTTTTTTGTCAGGGAATGACTAGATGTGAACAGCCATCTGTTTAGGAAACCCCATGACGAAGCAATAGATAAGAACAGACTTGTAAATGAGTCCGTGCTTTCTTTGGAAATCCTTATTTATCCATCCGTTTCAAATGATTGGAATTGTTTTCATCATCCCACCATACGATACCCTTCGTATCGGAAAGCACATCTCGGTGGAAGAGAGGTACTCGGATGCCTTTTTTCAGCTGCTTTTCATAATCCAGAAGGCAGGCCCGGGCCTGGGGGAAAAGAAGAATAATGGCGCTTACGTTGGTTAAGACCATAAAGGCCATGAAGAGGTCCGCCAGGTTCCACACAAGGGGCAGATCCGCAATGGAACCCCAGAAAATCATGACAGCAATGAGAAGGCGGAAGAGGTTCAGCGGCCATTTTTTATGGGTGAGATGGCCGATGTTGATTTCCCCGTAATAATAATTTCCAATAAGGGAAGTGAAGGCAAAGAGGAAAATGAGGAAGGAAACGGCTTTCGGAGCGACGCTGCCGAAGTACTGGGACATGTCCCACTGAATCAGTTCGATGCCGGTCAGGCCGGTGGAGCTGTAGTCTCCGGTAAGAAGAACAATGAAAGCAGAAGCGGAGCAGATGAAAAGGGTATCTACATACACGCCGAAGGCCTGGATGAGGCCCTGCACCACCGGATGGGTGGCATCTGCAGTGGCTGCTGCATTTGGTACGGAACCTTCGCCGGCTTCGTTGGAGAAAAGGCCTCTCTTGAATCCGGTGAGCACAGCAGCGCCCATGCCGCCGCCAAATACTGCCTGCCAGTCGAAGGCATCCCGGAAGATAATGTAGAACACATGGGGCATTTCGGTAATATTATAGAGCATAATGCCCAGAGCAACCACGATGTAAATGCCTGCCATAATAGGCACCATCCATTCTGTCACCCGAGCTACCCGGCCCATGCCGCCGCAGATGACCAGCATGGCCAGCACAGTAACCACGCCGCCTACCATCATACGGTCCAGACCCAGTGCATGGTTCAGGGCCAGGGAAATGGTATTGGACTGTACGGAATTATAAATCATACCGTAGGTAACGGAAATCAGAACAGCAAAGAGAGCAGCCCAGATACGGTGGCCGAGGCCGTTTTTCAGATAATAAGCAGGGCCGCCGCGGAAGCCGTTACCGTCTTCTCTTGGCACCTTATAAAGCTGGGCCAGGGTAGATTCCACAAAGCCCGTGGCAGAACCGATGACCGCAATAAACCACATCCAGAAAATAGCGCCGGGACCGCCGGATACGATGGCAATAGCGATGCCTGCAATGTTGCCTACACCTACTCGGGAAGCAGTGCTGACACAGAAAGCCTGGAAAGGAGAAACCTCATTTCCCTCGGTCTTCCGGCCGGCCGTATGGGCTATGAGCTGGAACATCCGTCCGAAGTAACGAATCTGTACAGCCCTGGTTCGGACAGTAAAATAGAAGCCTGCTCCCACCAGCAGGGCGATGATAACAGATGACCATAAAAATCCGTTAATGGTGGAAATCAGTTGATTCAGTGATTCCATATTTCCTCCTTGAAATGAAAGCTACGCATACATAATTATTATAATATGATTTCCAGATTTAGACAATTCAAAAAATATGACTGGAAAGGGGAAAATAAAAAGGGGCCGACCCTTGGGGGAGGCAAAAGGCGCCTTGAGGTTTTTGGCATTTATACCAAAGATTTGTCCAAATGCAATTCCCCGATAAAACAGCTCTCCTCTTGGGCTGAAATCCCCCGATTTCCGGTATTTTCAGAGAATATTTCCCACCGAAAAAATCAGTATTTCTGCCCGGTTAAGCAAGCCTCAAAAACGAATCATTTGCAGTATGAAATATGAGGGTTTTACTCTTTTTTTTACAAAATCGGCAGAAAATGGTAAAATACAGGAGTCTATGGAGGTGATATGAATGCGTGCTTTATATACATGGGGATGCGCCGCAGCCATCTGGCTGGTGGCGTCTCTTACCGCGTCTGCCCAGACCCTGTCTATCGGCATGTCAGGAAGTGAAGTCTCTTCCCTGCAGAACGACCTGGTAGCGGCAGGCTATCTTGCACGTACAGTAGATGGAGATTACGGCTCCACCACAAAAGAAGCAGTGGCCTTATTCCAGAAGGCCAAAGGCCTGCCTGTTACCGGCAGAGCTGATGATGATACCCGGGCAGCGATTGAACGGGCCGCCGGAGCGGGCTATCGTCCCGGCGGCGGCGTAGTCTACGCCGAGGGCAACCGGGGCAGCATGATCAGTGACATGCAGGTACGGCTCCAGGCCGCAGGTTATCTGAAAGGCGGCATTGACGGCGTATACGGTGAAGATACTACCAATGCCGTAAGGGCTTTTCAGAAAGCCAAAGGCATTCCTGTTTCCGGTGTCATTGATGAAATGACCTATGGCGCCCTGAGAAATGAAGATACCTCTTCTGTTTCCTACGAAGGAGAGAGGGAAGAGGAAGAAAGCGGCGACAGAGGATCCTCCCTTTACAGTATCGGTGACAGCGGCAGTGATGTTTCATCGATTCAGCGGAAGCTGAAGAAAATGGGATACCTGGATGGAGCGGTAGACGGTATTTACGGCGGCGATACCGCTTCTGCAGTGAAAGCCTTCCAGAGCGACGAAGGCCTTTCCGTCACCGGCATGGTGAATGGAGACACCCTGTCCCGCATTACCTCCGAGTATGCGGCCCAGAGCGGTGAAACCGTGCTTTCCCCGGGAGACTCCGGGAAGAAAGTTATCCGTCTTCAGAACAAACTTCTCCTTCACGGTTATAATCCCGGCAGTGTCGATGGTATTTACGGGGAGGGGACTGCTGAGGCAGTGCGCCAGCTCCAGGCAGAAGAAAATCTGGCCAGAACCGGCATTGCCGACGGTGATGTATGGGACAGACTGGACAGCGCACCCCGCTTTACAGGAAACTATAAAAAAGTATTCCGTATGGAAGCTACTGCCTACACGCCTAATGACGGAGATGGAAGAGGGATGACAGCCATGGGTGCCTATGCAGGCAAAGGCCATGCAGCGGTGGATCCCAATATTATCCCTCTGGGCAGTGAAGTCTACATCGAAGGCTATGGCTATGCCATCTGTGACGATATAGGCGGCGCTATTCATGGAAATATTATCGACGTGGGCGTGGATAACTACGATCAGGCCTACAAATGGGGTATGAAACCCAAAGTGAATGTATATCTGATTCGATAAGAAAAGACCGGGCTTCCGGTCTTTTTTGTTCCTATATGGGACCGCCTGCAGAAACGCAGGAAGCCGGGATATGAACTGCCGCTGATGTCACATGAAGGAGAAATGCTGAAAAAGGAAGGGAAATAGGGCACTGCTGTTAAGGACATTATTGATGATGAGTCATACCACTGATGAAACCATGGAAGCGAAAGCTAATGGAGGTGCAAAGCAGCAGGCTATAAAAGAAGAGAATAAAAAATAAGTCCTTGACAATGAGGCCCTTCATAGTGTATCCTTATATAAGTCAGCTATGTGGAGTGATACTCAAGTGGCTGAAGAGGACGGTTTGCTAAATCGTTAGACCGGGTGACCGGTGCGGGAGTTCGAATCTCCCTCACTCCGCCATAAAAAAGCGTCGATGATTCGACGCTTTTTTTATTTGTCAGAAAAGCCATAACCCAGGAGCCTTCCAATGCTTGGCAAAGGGCTATGATGTCAAACCAATGGTAAGCGAACGAAAGACCATTCCTGCATACATACAGCAAGGAAAGCAAAAACCGGACAGGGCTCAAGCCTTGTCCGGTTCTGATTTATTCCAGATGATATTCCTTATACAGCTTTTCCCGGGCTTCCTTATCTTCCAAAGCCAGCCGGACATCATCGGTGCAGCCCTCTGCCTGCAGCAGTTTCAAAAGCCGGGCAAGCAGTTCAGCGCCTTCAGCGCGTCCTTCAGCCTGTCCTTCAGAACGTTCATCCATACTCCATTTTTCCAAATCGGCACACATGGCAGCCACCTCCTGGGGTTGTTTTTATAACGATTGACTGTTTCCTTTAACGGCTCCAGAATCATATCATCCACTTTGGATGAACGAAAATCATTCATCAGTTTTCCTATATCATCGGATCCGCCATAGTCTCCATTTATATAAATACCGGTGAACAGGAAAGAAGGGGCCTGCTCCTGCTCACCATAAAAGGCGCCTCTTATGATTAAACCGGTAAAACTGTCTCAAGAAGGAGAAGAAAAACTGCTTTGAATGAATCTCAAACCTTTGCGGAATAAAAATAACGAAGAAGGTGAACCGGACAGGGCTCAAGCCTTGTCCGGTTCACCTTTAATCCAGATGATATTCCTTATACAGCTTTTCCCGGGCTTCCTTATCTTCCAAAGCCAGCTTGACATCATCGGTGCGGCCCTCTGCCTGCAGCAGTTTCAAAAGCCGGGCAAGCAGTTCAGCGCCTTCAGTGCGTCCTTCGGCACGTCCTTCAGCGCGTCCTTCAGCGCGTCCTTCAGCACGCCCTTCAGCACGCCCTTCAGAACGCTCATCCATACTCCATTTTTCCAAATCGGCACACATGGCAGCCACCTCCCTGGGGTTATTTTTATAACGATTGACTGTTTCCTTTAACGGCTCCAGAATCATATCATCCACTTTGGATGAACGAAAATCATTCATCAGTTTTCCTATATCATCGGAGCCGCGATAATCTCCATTTACATAAATGATATGTTCTCCATCATTAAAGGGACGGCTTAATTCTTCAATGATTCGATTGATATGGTAACGGGCCAGTCCCGCCTTGAAAATATCATTTTCTGTAATAAAAATGACATAGCTTTCAGGCAGCTGGTCATAGGTATTTCCTTTTTTCAGGCTGTTCAGATCCAGAAGACTGCTGTTGAAACGAGCTCTTCTGGCACCGGCCCCTTTATCTGAACGCTGCACCTCAATGTCGTATTCAGTTCCGGCAGAGTCAACAGCATGCACGTCCATACGGATTCCATGCCCCAAAAGACTGGGGATAGTGTCCTCTATGGTTACCGATAATACATGAAGATCGGGCTGTTCCATAATAATTCGCAGAATGCATTCTACCGCAGGAATGTTATTCTTGAGACACCGCTTCATGAAATCATCATCCATAAGACGCCATCTTTTAATAATCTGCAGGGCACGCGTATGCCGCCGTTTCTGCAAATCCGATAAGGTCTGTTCGTTCATTGGAGCACCGCCTTTCTCTATTCCTATTATACTTGGAAATCAAAATCGTCACAATGAGGAAATGGTCAGGAGACAGATTGAAATGAAAAAGCCATAGAGCGTCATCTGATGATTTAATCGCTTAGTGTCTTGCTGTTGTTAGAATCGGCAACTTGCCATATCTTCATTTCCACCGCAGGAAAGTGGAGACATCTCCCCACAGAATACATTAGGACTTAAAGGAGATTATTTAAACCCATAGCGGCGAAGCTGCGCATAATGGGCACGAGCTGCTTTGATAATATGAAAGTGACCTCCCCTTTGTAGCATCGTGGATTGACCCGTAAACTATAGTCGACAGTCTTCTGCTGGACTGTCGACTTCCAAAGGGAAGCGGGGCTGACACTTCGCAATGCAGTACTGGAGTCAGAAAGGGCATTTCCGCAGGGCAGGCTTCTTCCTTTTCTCCTAGCAATAGAATGGGTTATAATAAAGAAAACAAGATGCCCACAGTCTTTGATTTCACGGGGAGGTCAGGTATGGACGAGGAGGAAAGGCGCCGGCGGCGGGCGGAGAATGCATTGGGAGCTCTGGCAGCAGGGGGTTCGGTGGATGAATCGGTGCGGCGGCTGGCTGAGGTGTATCGGAAGCCTTTGGAGTATAGGGGGAACCGGAAGCTCTTTGACGACGGCATGGCGAAGCGGCTGGCGAAGGAGAATCTCTTTGCTTCGGGGAAGGCGGTGAAGGATCCCTATACGGGAAAGAAGCTGTTTCTTCGGAAGCAGGAGGCGAAGCTGGCCTATGGGAAGAAGTGGACGGAGCATCTGGCGGAGGCGGACCATGTGGAACCGGTGCACCGGATTTTTGAGGCCCATAAGGACGATGCCTGGATCACCAATAGCGACATCAAGGACGCGGTGAACAGCCCGGAGAATCTGAAGACGATTTCCCGGAAGCTGAATAATGCGAAACGGGATCGGAGGAATTCCGATTTCTACGGAGATGACAGGTATCTAGCGGATAAGGATATCCACCTTTCCAAAGAGGCGAAGGAGCGGGCCATGGAGGACGGCCGGCAGGCGCGCAGCCATGTGGACCGGTCCCTTGCTTTGAAGGGGGCAGGAAATCTGGCCGCCGAGTTTCATGACGCCGGTGTAAAGGCCGCT
>ERZ779916.85-NODE-85-length-19498-cov-1.84287_pt1 | contig 19498 bp, 10 predicted proteins | sample MGYA00511546_ERZ779916 | MGnify/ENA primary metagenome ERZ779916 (study PRJEB29588, sample SAMEA2142846) | human gut metagenome | biome: human gut; feature: human-associated habitat; material: faeces | place: Denmark | collected 2008/2010 ...
CCTGACGGTCTGCGCTTTTTTGATAAAACAATTATTTCTTAATCAGTTTGCCCAACTGTTCAATAATAATTTTGACAATATTAACTGTTATGTTTTTAATAAGCGTAAAGAAATTCGGGCTTTCAATCGGGTCACCCTTATCCTCCTCGGTCATAGGCTTGATTGTTTCAACATTATCTTCATTTTTCTCATAAATAAGATATTGAGGAAGATTTTTCTCGCTGAACACCGTAAGCGGCTGTTCGCCATGCCTCAAAATCCTGTAAATCACCGGGTACAGTGCCCACGGATAACAGTCGTGATTGAGGTTTTGAACATACCAGGTCGTGTCCGGGAAAAGCGCTGTTGAAGCGTCAATTGAAAGGTCGGGAGAAATATATTTGTCCGTTCCGTCCGCCTTTGCCTTTGCAACATAGTCATCGCTGAGCTTTTTACCGATAGGAGCTGTCGTTGTGCCCGGAGCCTGCTGCTTGCAAGTGGTAAGCATATCACTCTGAAGATCCGCATTATAAACAATGGGGTAAAGCTGGAAACCGTACTTAGCAACGATTGATACATGCACTCCGTCGGCTTCCATCTGCTTATACATAGAGGTAAGCTTAGAACCGACTGTTTCGTAATAATGATTTATTTTTTGGATAAGTCCTGCATATTCGTCCTCAACACCCGCAAAGATATAGTCCCTTGCCTCTTCGAATCTGTCGGCGGAAACCATAGCCCAATAAGCGGGAAACGTACCGTAACAGACCCTCATAACATCGGGAATAACGTATTTTGCAACTCTTGTGCCCGTCTTGTTGAAATAATCCATTGTCATGTCAAGTCCGTTCAACTTGTTGCTGAGTGTGATTATCTCTTTAAGAAGGGTAAAAAGAAGCGAATCACCGAGATTCTGAGTTGCAAAGTAGTCAACTCCGTCCGCATCAAAATAAAGTTCTCCGTTGAAGAGCGAATTGTTTACCTCTGTGCCGAAGCAGATTGAATTATAGAGGACAACATCGTCGACGTCCTCCCAGCCGTATTCCGCAAGGTATGCGGAGAGAATTATGGTGCCAAGGCATCTTCCGAGAAGTTTAACACGGGAATGCCCTGTTACCTTTTTAACCGCCTGAATATATTCATGAAGGTCATCTGCGGTTTCACACGGATCAACACGGCTGTCATACTGATAAAAATACTTGTAAAGCTCATCATGCGCTCCGTTGGCGGTGGAAACGTCATTTGACGTTTTATGTATATCTGTTAACGGAACGTTTTTCCAGTATTCGCAAGCTTTTTGTCCGGAATTGTTGGGAACCTCGCCGTTCTTGTCAAGCATATAATCCTTGCAAAGCTCCGCCATATACTGAGTAAGAAGCGTCTTGAATTCCGAAAAATCGTCTGTCAAATATCCCTTAGTATAAACAGGGACAAGTTCTTTTGCCGCCTTCTTAATGAATTCCTCCGAAAAAACAGGAATTTCATGGCTGTTTGGGTCGTCCTTGTCAAGGTAAATCGGTGAACGGCCTCGCACATAGATTATCGGCACCTCATCACAGTCACAGGTGTCTTTCGCTATTGCACTTATAGGCGCAATAACCATAACGAAGATTACCAAACTCAGAAACACTGCTAAAAATTTTTTCAAAACCATCTCTCCTTTTCCAGGTTAAGCTTTATTTCGGCTATTCCGCGGGAGTTAATTATTTGAACAGCTTGCCTAAAGTCTCAATAATGATCTTCAATACATTTACTATAAGCTTTTTGATAAGATCAAAGAATCCGGGTCTTTCCAGCGGATTTCCCTTGTCCTCAACGGTCATGGGTCTTACCGAGTCGCCGTTGTTTTCCTCGCCCTCATAGATGAGATACTGTGGATAGTTCTCATCGCTGAATACCGTCATCGGACGGTCGCCATGGCGAAGAAGCTGATAAATAAATGGGCAAAGCACTCTCGGATAGCAGTTATGCTTCATGTTCTGAATATACCATGTCGTATCCGGAAAAAGCGTTGTTGACGCATCAACGGCACGGTCGGGCGAAATATATTTGTCTGTTCCGTCCGCCTTTGCCTTTGCAACATAGTCATCGCTGAGAGTTGAACCGATCGGCGCAGTCAACGTGCCCGGTGCCTGCTGCTCGCAGGTTACTATCATATCGCTCTGACGGTCAGCATTGTACACAACCGGATAAAGCTGATAGCCGTATTTTGCAATGATTGAAACGTTAACTCCGTCGGCCTTCATCTGCTTATACATTGTCGTAAGCTTTGAACCGACCGTTTCGTGATAATGATTAAGTTTGGCGATAAGACCTGCGTATTCGTCCTCAACACCGGCAAAAATATAATCCCTCGCCTCTTCAAATCTGTCGGCGGAAACCATTGACCAATAGCCGGGAGTTGTGCCGTAGCAAACCCTCATTACATCGGGTGTGACATACTTGGCGACCTTTGTTGCCGTTTTGTTGAAATACTCCATTGTCATGCCGAGTCCGTTGAGCTTATTGCTCAGCGTGATAACTTCTTTGAGGAGTGTAAGCGGAAGCGATTCGTCAAGATTCTGACTTGCGAAGAAATCAACCGCATCGGCATCAAAATACATTTCACCGTTAAAAAGTGAATTCGTGACCTCTGTTCCAAAGCAAATCGGGTTGTAGAGAACAACATCGTCAACATCTTCCCAGCCGTACTCGGCAAGGTAAGCGGAAAGAATAGTTGTTCCGAGACATCTTGCAAGAATTTTAATGCGTGAATGACCCGTAACCTCTTTGACCGTCTGAATGTACTCGTGAAGGTCATCGGCAATATCACACGGGTCAAGGCGGCAGTCGTACTGATAGAAGTATTTATACAATTCATTTGTTGCGCCCTCGGGCGTTGTTACGTCATTGGACGGCTTGTGGATATCATATATAGGATTGTTTTTCCAATAGTCCGCTGTTTTATATCCTGAATTGTTCGCAATTTCACCGTTATTGTCAAGAGCGAAATCCTTATAGGCTTCTGCCATATACTTTGTGAAAAGTGCTTTAAATTCCGAAAAATCGTCCGTCAGATAACCCTTTGTGTAGACAGGAACAAGCTCCTTCAAAGCATTCTCAACAAATCCGTCAGGAACATACGGCAGTGCTTCACTGCTTGGGTCATCTTTATCGGTAAGGATTGTCGCACGGCCACGTACATAGATTATCGGTACCGTGTCACATTTACATGTATCTTCAGCCATTGCACTCATAGGAGCGATGATCATTACGAAGATTACCAGGCTTAGAAATACTGCTAAAAACTTTTTCAAAACTATCTCTCCTTATTCAATTTTGTATATATGAAATCCCGTCTTACCGCCACAATTATTTTTCTTCCTTTGCGGCAAGCTCATCAAGATATTCATCATATGTGATGTTCTTGTCGTAGAAGCTGCCCGTTGTAACGTCAATGATTCTGTCGGCTATCGTCTGCACAAACTGATGGTCATGTGACGTAAACAAAACAGTTTCCGGAAAATTGATGATGCCCTTATTGAGCGACTCGATCGACTCAAGGTCAAGGTGGTTCGTCGGCTCATCGAAGATAAGAACGTTTGCGCCCGAAAGCATCATCTTACAAAGCATGCAGCGGACTCTCTCACCACCGGAAAGAACCTTCGCTTTCTTCGTTGCCTCCTCGCCCGAGAACATCAGTCTGCCGAGCCAGCCTCTGACATCGCTTTCAAAAACAAGGTTGGAATATCTCCTTACCCAGTCAATAAGCGAATCCTCGCAGCCGTCAAAGAACTCCGAATTGTCGGACGGAAAATATGACTGCGACGTTGTAACGCCCCATTTAAATGTACCCTCGTCGGGTTCAAGTTCACCGACAAGAATTTTAAACAGTGTTGTTTTTGCAAGTCCGTCCGTACCGACAAAGGCTACCTTTTCGCGAGGCTTAATCGTAAACGAAACATTGTCGAGAACCTTTCTGTCGCCGACAGTCTTGCTTATTCCCGAAACCGTCAAAAGCTCGTTGCCGACTTCACGGTCGGGCTTAAACGAAATAAACGGAAAACGGCGTGAAGAAACGGGCATATCCTCAATATTAAGCTCATCGAGGAGCTTCTTACGGCTTGTAGCTTGCTTGGATTTGGAGGCATTGGCACTGAATCGTGCAATGAATTCCTGCAATTCCTTTTTCTTCTGCTCGGCCTTTTTGTTCTGCTCTCTGAGCTGACGCTGTGCAATCTGGGTGTAGTCATACCAGAAGTCGTAGTTACCGACATACATTTCAATTTTGCCGAAGTCGATATCAACAATATGCGTACAAACCTTATTTAGGAAATGTCTGTCATGCGAAACGACAATAACCGTGCTTTCAAGATCAATGAGAAAATCCTCAAGCCAGCGAATAGCCGCAACATCGAGGTGGTTCGTAGGCTCGTCCATCAAAAGGATATCGGGATTTCCGAAAAGAGCCTGTGCAAGAAGGACCTTAACCTTGATGTCATTGTCAAGCTCGCTCATCTTGGCATAGTGGAATTCATTTGTAACTCCGAGACCGTTAAGAAGAATCTCGGCGTCGCTCTCTGCGCTCCAACCGCCCATCTCAGCAAACTCTTCCTCAAGCTCGCTGACTTTAATTCCGTCCTCTTCCGAAAAGTCCTCCTTCATATAGAGGGCTTCCTTTTCGTCCATAACCTCGCAAAGATGCGGATTGCCCATGAGTACCGTGCGAATAACGTCATACTCGTCAAATGCGAAATGATCCTGTCTGAGAACAGACATTCTCTCGCCCGGGGTAATGATAACCTCACCCTTGTTTGGCTCGATCTCGCCAGAAAGAATTTTCAAAAAGGTTGATTTTCCGGCACCGTTTGCGCCGATAAGTCCATAGCAGTTGCCGTCGGTAAACTTCAGATCCGCTCCTTTAAAAAGCTCTCTGCCGCCGTACTGCAAACTAACATTAACTGTGCTGATCAATTGTATTTCTCCCGAATATATTTATTTATCTTTTTACAAGATATTTAACAAATTTATAAACCTTGCTCTTGAATCCGTAATAGGTTTTTCTGATAAAACGGATAACAGGCAGGAACTTAACATACATCAGATAATCGCTGTCGGTTACATTATGCACCTTGCCGTCACGCTCAAAGCTTTTTAAAACACCGATTATCTGATCACTGCGAATATTGTATTCGTTATCCCATTGATTGTCCCCGCGCATCACAAATGTTCCCGAATTTATGAACATTACACGATGAAGCACAAACTGACCGTTATCACGCTGATAAAAAACAATATCGCCCGGTTTGATTGCTTTTTTCGGCTTAACAAGCGTTATTGTGTCCTTTCTGTCCCGTATCAGCGGTAACATACTGCGGCCTGCAGAAACAAAAGAAACCTCGCCGTGATTATCCAGCGCATCACGGATAACAGGAGCCATATCGTTAAGACTTACTTTCTCACTCAAGTATCTCGGCTCCTTTTAAGGCTTTGATAAACTCAATCACGTCGCCTTCAATTTTCTCGGGCTGAACCTTACATTCGTTAGCAAGAGCAGAAACAATTTCATCGGTCTCGGCACCCTTTTCAAGCATGCCCCAAATAAAAGTACCTGTCTCGTTAACCGTTATAAGACCTGTAAAATTTATTCCGCCGGGAGCAACAACAACGCTTTTGCTGCCAACCTTTCTTATTCTGTAGCCCTCTTTAATTTTCATATTTTTTACCTCCGAGAGTTTCTGTAATGCAAATCTTCCTGTCCTCTATCCTTACTTCCTTGTTGCAAACATTCAGAGCGGCAGGTTTGTGAGTTATTATAATACATGTTCTGTTTTCGAGTCCTCTGAGATTTTTAAGCAAGCGTTCCTCCGTCGCTTCGTCAAGAGCAGATGTCGCCTCATCAAGCAAAAGAATCGGTGCATCATAAAGAATCGCCCTTGCAATCGCAATACGCTGTATCTGACCCTCTGAAAGGCCGAGACCACGCTCTCCAACCACGGTCTCCAATCCCTCCGGGAGCTGAGAAACGAACTCATCGGAACAACTCAAACGAATAGCACGCTCAATCTCGTCATCACTCATTTCTTCGCACATAAAGGTTATATTTTCCCTCAATGTGCCGGAAAGAAGCATATTGCCCTGCGGAACATAAGAAAACAGTTTTCTTGTGTTTCTGTCAACCTGCCGTTCCGAATTTTCCGTAATAACCTTAATCGTTCCCTTTTCAGGTGACATAACGCCTAAAAGCAGCTTAAGCAGTGTACTCTTACCTATTCCCGAAATACCGGTTATTGCAGCAAAATCACCTTTGTTAATCGTTGCGCTTGCATCCTCAAAGACATAATCTCTGTTGTATTTAAATGTAATCGAATCGAATTTAACGGATTTCAGCTTTTCATAAAATTCATATCTGTCGCCGATATCATCATCCGCCTCAAGCTCGTCATCGTAGTTTTCAATTTCAATTATTCTTTCGGCAGAAGCTATAATTGCATAGTAAGTCGGAATCACTCCTGCCAAGGCCGAAAGCGGCGACTGAATCTGATTGACAAGCTGCAAAATAGCCGTCAATTCACCAACATCAATCACGCCCTGATAGACACGGAATCCGCCAAGCACCATTGCAAAAAGGTAGCCGAGACTGAACGCCATCTGAATGCCCGTGTTTGCAAAAATGCTTATAGTTGCTCTCTTTATGCGGATTTTATAGTTATCGTTTTGAAGCTTGCGAGCCTTGTCCGAAATCTGCTTGTAGGCATTGAACACCTTGATAACAAGCGAGCTTGCTATCGACTCTTGGAAGAAAGAGCGAACCTTTCCGTCGGCCTCCTGAGCTTTTTTATGGATTCCCTTTAAATAATTTCTGAAAAATGTCGTTGTCAGTGCTATTAAGCCGCCTCCGGCAAGAAAAATTACGGCAAAAATCCAATCGAGGCCAACCATTATCACAACAGCGGAAATGAGCTTCGTCAAGAGCGAAACAACATTGGGAACAAGTCCCGTAACGCCGTCGCAAATCGTCTGAACATCGGAGGTCAGGCGGTTAAGTAAATCACCGCTGTGGTGCTTCGATATCTCCGAATAATCCTTCTTCATGATTGATTCAAAGACACTCGTTCTGATTTTTATTTCAATTTTTGCACGGGCACGCTCATACATATTGCTGTTGAAAATCTTCAGCGAAATTTGTACAAGGACAAGAATAAGAAGATATATTGCACCGTGCTTTAACAGTTCGGCGTCGCCTCTTGTTGCGCCGTTTATAATATCTTTTGTTCCAAAAGCCGTCAAAATACCGAAATAGGCAAGTGCGGCACTCAAAACAGCATATAAAAAGACAAAAAGCCAACTGCCTTTTGATGTCTTTATTATCCATTTAAGAGAGGAAACATCGCTGCCGCCTTTGCGGTTATGACTTTTGGGTTTTTTGTCTTTCAATCTTATCTATCCTTTTATAACAGTAATCCTTGGCTCATCGTTTTGTATGAAAGCTCTGCTGCTTCAAGGCTTATATTGCATTTGAGCTTGTAAATCGGCACATCGTTTAAAAGCTCATTGAGAAAATCGCAGAGCATAATCATTCTTTCGGGGTTGGCCGGACGAATCGTCTGCGAAATCAGCGGACTGAGAGCATCATCCGGAGCGATACGCTCAATAGAATTGGTCGGGCTTTGCTCAATAAAGCAAATTGCGCCCAACTCGGCAGATGTATTGACATTTATATCGTTCTTGCCGGAAAAAGGTGTTCCGAAAATATAATACTTTCCGTCAATCCTTCTGTAGGCCGCCTTATCATCATTGATTATATAAGCCCTTTCGCCCAGAAGCTTCAGCCAGAGAGATGTGTGGGTTGACTTGCCTGTTGAACATGGTGCCGAAAAAGAATATGCTTTCCCGTCTGCAACAACGGTTGACGAATGTAAAAACATGCCGTTATATTCAAGCAGCTTAAGATTAAATGCAGAACCGACCCACAAATATTCGAGACCTGCACCCTCTAAAACGTCCTTGTAATATTCCATTTGCTGTTCCATCAGGGAATCGCTGACTCCGATTCTGAAATCGGCTTTTTCGTCACAGCGATATTTTTCACTGCGATCTCTGAGCAGGTCGTATCTCGGCTCATAAGCGACATTAAGCCCTGCAATTTTATAAACAGGCATTTGTTCACCACTTTTCAGATTTTATTCACGTCTACCATTGCGTTAATGATAAATATGAATAAAACCTAAGTTCGGCAGACAACCGTAAAAGCTGTCTGCCGACTCGGTTCTTTTTGAAATTAGCCAATAATAAGATCGCTACCGATGCTACTTGCTGCAGTCTTAGCCTTTGTGTCAGGAGCAACCTCTGTCGGAGCAACCGCTGAGTTGCCGTCAGCCATAATATCTTCAACGATATCGAACTTTTTGATATCAAGCTCAGGCTTATTGTAGATCATTTCTTTCACCCCTCAAAATATATTTGATAAAAGGGTAAAAAAATTAAAACAGAATTCTTAACGTTAACATTTAATTTTTATTATCCCAATATCTATGGTAATTTTATCATTTATTGCTCCTATTGTCAACATATTTTTCTTCAAATGAAAGAAAAATTCAAAAACGGCAAAGGCTCCGTGCCTAAACACGGAGCCAAATTAGCATTGTTATTGAAATTTATCAGTATAAGCCTCTACCTGTGATATAATCGCCTGTAAGAGCAAACGTTGTGCTTTCGGCACGAGTTCTCAAACCGAAGCTGAAGTTGCCAAGATAGAAGTTAGTTTTAACTGTCCAGACAAGCTCGTCGCCATCCTCAACAGGAGTCCATGTAGCCTTATCAAATGTACGGGTATTTCCGTCAGCATCGATAAGCTGAACCTTGAATACATCCTTGCTTGTTCTGATGATTACATCATGATAGCCTGCATAAATCTTACCGTCCATGTATGTTCCTGCCGGATACATATCGGGAACAGAGATTGAGTGGATACTGAGGTCAAGGCCTTCTGTTGCATTGATTTCAAGTGCAAGACCTGCGTCGTTGTACTCATCACCCCATCTGCCGAATACATTGTATGATGCATGAGCAGATGTTGCTGCAACCTTGAAGCTCCAAATCTCGTTGTCGCCGCTTGTTGTGATAACTGCATCCTCACGGTTGAATGTGAGAGCGTTGTCACCTTCGCCTACAAGACGGATAGCCTTCGGAGAACCGTTAACTGCTACCTGAATGTTAGCATTTGAACCGATTGTCGGTGTGCCGATAACATCAGCACTTACAAGCTTGTTGAGCGCAAGAGCTGCCTTAGCGTCTGTGATAGCCTTTGCAGCTGAATCAACTGTAGCCTGCTTATCCTTAGTAAGATCTCTTGCTACGCTTGAACCTGCTGTTACAGCAGAAGCATATGCGTTCCAAGTGGATGCTGTGTAAAGACCTGAAACTGAGCTGTCGAAACCTGCGATAGCTGCGTCAAGTGCTGTGTAGTCAGCATACTCAACCTGTGCGCCCGCAATCTTAACTTCTGTGCTTTCGATCTCAAGAGTCTTGTCAAACTGGAATGCGCCATCTGAATAGAACATAAACTGTGCATCCGAGCCCTTATCAAGACGATAGAACTGCCAGCACGGAGAAACAGTCTTACCCTCTGCTTCGCTTGCCATATATTCGTCAAGCTTTTTAACGGTATACATTGCATCGTTCGGGCAGAAGAGCTTTGATACTGCGCCTGCCTTTGCTGTATCCTTTGCCTTGAACTTATAGGTCATAACCAAGGTGTTGTCACACTTAAGAGTGGGAACCTCGGTAATTGATGAAGATGAGCTGGGCTGAATATAGAAAGTATAGCCTTCATACTTATCATAGCAACCCTCTTCAGCCTTAATGCTGTCAGGCCACTCTACGCTACGCATATCGCCCAAAGAAGCGTGATCATAATCACCGTAATGGTTGATTTCGTTATAATCATAGTTTGAGAAAGCCTCACCAAGGGTATGAAGATTTACATCTTCCTTATGGAGGAGATCCTTTCTCTCGCCTCTGTAGTATTCACTACAACCCATAACATCAACAACTGAATTATCATAGAAAATGGTAGCATACATTGCACCAAACCAGAAATCTGTTGTGAGGTAAAGGTCTACTGTGAATTCTTCACCGGGGTTAACTACATCTTTGCTTGCAACAAACTTTGCTGTTGCCTTACCCTTTGACCAATCCTTGTACTCGTACAAGTCATTGGCATTCTCCCAGTCGTTCTTGTAAGGAGTCTTCATCTTACGATAAAGAGCACCCCACTCTGCGTCTGTTGCAGCATCGCCCTTTGCTTCAAGAGCATGATACTCGTCAATAATCTCGTCTTTCCAATAGGAAAGGTTATCTTCGAGGACGTCCTTGCTTGCTGCCTTGCTCTGCATTTCATAACCATACATTCTACCGGTAAGCAATGCAATGTCAATTCGCTCTTTCGGATCTGCGATTGCAAGCTCTTCTTCGGGATAAAGATTACGGTCTTCATCCGTTATGGTGTCGCCGGCGAAACTGCAAATTGCAAATGCCGAGAAAGCAAGAATCACAGAAAGAACAATGCTGATAAGTTTCTTTGCCATAAATATTCCTCCTTTAAAATATCTTAATCCATTCTCAATGGACTTAAGCCGAGTTAAGAAGCCTTACCTGTGCGCTGATTGATTGTTGCGGTCTTGTTGATAACATTATTAAGCAATGTATTATCAACAACGTTAACATATCTGTCACCGTTCAGGTTTGCCGCCATTTTTTGTGCCGATGTCAATGTTACAATTTTCTTCAGCGAGCTTGAAAGCAACGCCGAGTCAAGTATTGTAATTGAACCGTCACCGTTGATATCGCCGTATATGACGAGAGTATAAGTTCCGATAACCTCATTTGTAATTGTTGATGTTACCGTCACTGTTGTGCCTGTTCCGAGATATCTGCCCTTATTGCCCGAATAAGTGAGCTTAACATTTTCATATGTAACGAAATTGTTTTGGAAGGCCGTCTTTGACATACCCGTAGCCAAGCCGTAAATATAACCGTTCTTAATTATCGTTGTGCTGCCGTCTTTAGCCTTAAAGATTGCCTTAGCATCCTCAAGCTCGAGAGAATCAATATAGCCCTGCAAGGTTGCGGTCATTTCATCAACCTGCGACTGCTTATCAATCGTCAGCTGCATATTATTCTTCACAGTTTCTTCACGATAAGCATTGATGAGAGCCATTACCTCATCAAAATTCTTATATGTATTATTATAAATTTCTGAGCTCGAATTGTCAAGCAAATCCAGGATTTTTTGAAGTTCTGTATAGTTTGCCAATTTTTTGACCAAATCATTGGTAGCTTTGACGATAGTTTGAGTATATTCATCAACCTCGTCCTGTCGATCTTTTGTCAAGCCGAGAAGAACGCTGTCGAGGGCTTCTTGCAGCTTTGCAACGCTCTCATCGGTATACCAGCCTGTAGCTATCTTTTCATTTGCATCGGTAACCGCCTTGTCAAGCTCGGTATAATCCGCCGGGAGCTTTTCAAGTTGCAGCATTCCCGCCTTAATTGACTCAACGTATCTGTCGACCTCATCCTGGTGAGAAATATCAAGATTCCAGTCAATCAGATCTATAGTCAGCTGAAGCATAGAAGATGATTCCTGAGTGTAATAATGCGTTGCGATTTCCGCTTCGGCTTTTTTAACAACTTCACGAAGCTTCGTGTAATCCGCACCGATATATTTAAGGTCAAGCAATGCCTGCTCGATTGCTTCGGCATAGCCTGTAACCTGCTCCTGATATCTGATATCAAGACCTTCTTCGACAGCATTGAGCTTATTCTGAAGATTCTGCCAGCTTTCTTCTGTGTAAAGTGATGAATTCGCAGGAACCTTGCCCTTAGCGGTTTCAACTGCCGAGTAATCTGCCGGCTTGTACTTCAAGCCACTGATTCCGGTTCTGACCGCCTGCTCATACATATCGACCTTTTTCTGATTTCTGATATCAAGATTCTTGTCGATTGATTTAAGCACGTCGTTGAGAGAAGCAACCGATTCGTCGGTATAATATCCGGTCTTGATTGCCGCTTCGGCATCCGCAATAGCTTCATTCAGCTTCGTATAATCTGCCGGAAGATATTTGAGGTCGATTATCGCCTGCTCGATTGCCTTGGCGTAATTGCTGACCTGCTCCTGATATCTGATATCAAGGCCTTCCTCAACCGCATTAATCTTATCCTGCAGATTTTTCCAGCTCTCTGCTGTATAAAGTGACGAATCCGTCGGGACCTTGCCCTTGGCTGTTGTTACCGCACTGTAATCCGCCGGGTTATATTCAAGCTCCGCAACAGCCTTTCTGATTGCCGCTGCATAACCGTCAACCGTTGCCTGCTCGGTAACATCAAGGTTATAGTTAACAAGATTGATAGCGTTTCTTACCGCTGCTCTTGACGCTGCGGTGTGGAGCTTTTCATCCATCGCTGCATTTGCTTCTTCAATAGCCTTTCTTACATCATCATAATTTGCACCGATATAATCAAGGTCAGCAATAGCATCTTCAATATTCTGAGCGAATTTATCAACCTCGGCCTGGTGAGTAATATCAAGGCCTTCTTTGACGGCATTGAGCATATCCTGAAGGTGCTGCCAGCTCTCCTCGGTGTAAGGCGAGGAATCCGTCGGAACCTTTGCTTTTGCCGACTTAACCGCACTGTAATCCGCATCCTTATATATAAGTCCTTCGATTGCTGCACGGATGGCCGGCGGATATGTATCTACCGTTGCCTGCTGAGTGATGTCAAGCTTATAGTTTATTCCGTTGAGAACCTCATTAAGCTTTGCAACGGTTTCGTCCGTATAAAGCGAGAGATCCGAAGGAATTTCTCCCTTAGCTTTTGTTACCTCGCTGTAATCTGCCGAAAGAAGAACAAGATCTGTTATTGCAGTCTCAATATCCTTGGCGAAAGCATCAACTCTGCTCTGCTGAGTAATGTCAAGACCTTCAACGACCGCTTTAAGCTTATTTTGAAGATTCTGCCAACTATCTGCCGTGTAAATGCTTGAATCGGCAGGAATCTTGCCCTTGGCCGTTTCAACTGCACTGTAGTCGGCATCCTTATATATAAGTCCCTCTCTTGCAGCCTTGATTGCGGCTGCATAGCCGTCAACCGTTTCCTGCTGCGGCTTGCCGAGAGTTCTGTCAACCGCATTGACCGCATCATTGAGTGTCTTTACCGTTTCATCCGTGTAAACCGTAAGGTTTGTCGGAATCTTGGCAATTTCGCTGTCAACCTGTGTATAGTCGGCCGGAACGAACTTAACCTCAAGATGTAAAATCGCATCATTGATTGCGGCAGCGTAACCGTCAACCTGTTTCTGCTTGGTTATAAACAACCGAATTAACTGCATTATTTAGGTTTGCAATCGATTCATCTGTGTAAATGCCCTCGGCAATTTTTGCGTTTGCTTCTTTAACGGCCGTAACAACCGCCGTGTAATCGGCACTCTTTACCTTAAGTGCACCGATCTTGACTCTGATTTCGGAAGCGTAGCCGTCAACAGTTTTCTGATATCTTATGTCGAGCTCTTTGTTTATTCCGCTTACCGTAGTATTGAGAGCCTCAACTGTCTCATCCGTGTAAATTGAAAGGTCGGCCGGAATCTCTGTCAGAGCCTTATTCACATCCGTATAATCAGCCGGCTTATATTTAAGAACGCTTATGGCTGTTTCAATAGCCTCGGCATACTTATTAACCTGCTCCTGATATCTGATATCAAGGCCCTCTTCAACCTCATTCAGTTTATCCTGAAGATGCTGCCAGCTCTCCTCGGTATAAAGCGAAGAATCCGCGGGAACCTTGTTCTTGGCTGCGGTAACCTTTGAATAGTCCGCATCCTTAAATTTAAGATTATTAATTGCGTTATTTATGCTTGTTACATAGCCATCGACCTTGGACTGCTGATCTGCAGTGAGGGTTGTGTCTATCTTTTTAAGCACGGAATTAAGAGTTGCAACAGAAAGAGTTGTGTAAAGTGAAAGGTCTGTCGGTATATTCGCCTTTGCAAGCTCCACCTGCGTGTAATCCGCAGGAGCATATTTAAGTCCGCTTATTGCGTTGCCTATCGCCGTTGCATATCCGTCAACCGTAGACTGCTGAGTAATATTAAGACTCCTGTCAACGCTTGCGATTGCAAGGTTGAGAGCCGACAGCGTCTCGGCAGTGTAAAGTGAATATCCCGGATGGGCGTTTACATAGGTTTCGTTAGCTGCGAGCTTTGCATTGGCTTCTGTTATCTTCTGATCAACCTCCGTATAACTGGCCGGAAGATATTCAAGCTTGCTTATAGCGTCTCTTATGTTATTCGCATAGCTGTCAACCGTAGCCTGCTGGCTGATATTGAGGTTAGGAACAACCGCCATATAAGCATCTTTAACTCTGTTAAGGCTTTCGGCTGTATAGAGCGTGCTTCCGTTTGTAATTATCGGAGATGCTTCATCCTGTGCAGCAACAACAGCCGTGTAGTCGGCCTTATTTTCCGCAAGTGCCGATATAGCCTTTCTGATAGCTGCGGCATAGCCGTCAACCTGTGTCTGCTTGCTGCCGTCAAGATTTCTTACGACATTATTTATCGCAGTTGTAACGTCTGACCAGTTTGAATAGAATGTCTCGGCTGTGAAGCCATAGGTTGACGCATAGGTTTTGAGAATATTATCCGCAATTTGATTTGCTTCTTCGATAGCCTTATCAACCTCTGTATAATCCGCACTGTTTTTCACAAGATTATCAATGGCCGATCTTACGGCAGCAACCGCTCTGTCGATATCGCTCTGATATCTTATATCAAGATCCAGCTTTGACTGAAGCGTTGAAACGGCAGAATCAACAGCCGTGAAATCAGTGTACTTTGTTCTGTCGATTGCGTTTGCTTCTGCAATTATATTAATTGCAGCGGTCGTATCGGCAGGTTTATATTCAATATTGTCAAGCCAATATTTGAGTGTTGCAACAGCAGCATCAATATCCTTCTGTCTCGAAAGATCCAAATTATGAAGAGCAACAAGCTCGTTATATGCCTTGGTAAGATTCTCGGCAACATCATCAACAATGTATGAAAGTTTGAGCACCTTATAAGCACTCTCGGCCTTCACTGCCTCAGAATAATCCGCACCTTTAACCTTAAGATTGTCTATTGCGTTTTTGAGGAGAAGTGTATATCCTTCAACCTTTGACTGTTCGGTTATATCAAGATATGTGCCGACTGTGTATCCCTCAAGTTCATTATATACACAGCCTGAATTTTCAAGAACCGAGATTACGTTCGACCAGCCCGAATAAACCTCATCGGCGGTTTTTCCGTAAATCGTCGGGGCTTCCGTCATCATCTTATTTACTGTATTGATATTTGCGATGAAATCGGTATAGTCGGCTGTTGTATACTCAAGGGCATCCATAGCCGCCTTGATATCTGTTGCCATCTTATCAACTGCCGGCTGATAAAGGGCACTGTAATCCGAAGTATAGTTATCAATTAAAGTTTGAAGCTTTGCCCATGAAGCGAGCGTATAGTCGCTCTTATTCTTTGCTATCGCCTGCTTATAATAAGCATCGGCAAGGGAGTAATCCGCCTTGCGCATTTGAAGAGCATCATAAGCAGTCTTTAATTCATTATACGCCGCATCAATATCCGTCTGAGCTTCGTCCGGCTTTGCAAGACATTTCTTTGCATTTACAAAAGCATTTTTAAAGCCCTCCCAGCCTGATGAATAATACCAGGCCTGAGGATTGTAGCCCTTGAACTCGCCCTCGGCAAGATTAACTGACATTGTTGTCGGGTCTGTCGCCTGAATCTCCTCAACGAGGGTTCTCAGCGAGCCTTTATCATATGTAACAAATCTAAAGCTAAAAGATTGTCCGACATAAACATTCGTCCAGCCACCCGGGGTATGATATTTTAAAGAAACCGTGTATTCTTTTGTTCCCGTTTCCTTACATGGGCCTACGCCTTCAAAGAATGACTGAAGTGTAGAATTAATGCTTATTCCCGTCACTGCGGTTTTCCTTGTTGAAAGAGTCAGTCCGAGTTCTGAAGTCGCTGTTGCATCACTATCCGGATTGTTCGATGTATCATCTGAACTAAAGGTACTAACAATACCGGGAACTGCATATGAGCTGTCAATGCCTACGGTAACCTGCTCATTGGAATCTTTAGCATATGTCGGAAGAACTGTATGAAAACGCAGATTCAACGACGAAAGCGTAGAAGTAACGCTCTTGTCAATATATACAGTTGAAAGCGGTCTGTTTGCATCCGCACCGAAGGCAACATTGTAATTTTTGCTTGCACTTGATCCGCCGAAATTCTTCATATTGCCAAAATCGGTAGTCCAAGCCGAAACACTGTTGGTAAATGCACTTGCATTGGTGAAATCAACAGTACCGTCGGCTTTTCCGTTATTATACATTGAACCGTATGTATTCTCGCCGAGAATCATTGTTGCAATGTATGAACGGTTCTTGGTATCCGTAGCAATAACCATGTCCTTATACGTTCTTTTGGTTGAATAAATACCCGTCGGGGCAGCTATCGCTTCAACGTAAGACACACATTGAGTTTCATAGTTATTGGTATAGGTTTTACCGCTTATTTCATTTGTTTCACTGTAGGTGTAGCTGACTGTGAAGATGAGTATTGAACCCACTTCCGCAGTACCTCCGCTGACAGTCCATGTATATGTACCGTTTGAGAATGCGGGTGTAGCCGAAGAGTAGGTAACCGTTGTATTATTACACGAAATCGTAGGTTCACTGTCAAGAGTTACACCCGGGGTAAACGAAATCTGTGTAGCATACGGAGTCTCACCTGCATAAGCAATCGTGGCGAACTTACTTGAAAGATACGGTACGCCGGATTTGGTTGCCTTAACTATCACCGAATTAGTTCCCGAAGGGGGCTTAAGAGAATCGTTTGTGTAAGCGACCCTTGTAACCTCATTGACGTAAATGCCTGCGGTCGGCCTGTTAAGAACAAGCTTCGGGTCGGCAGGAGCTGCCGTGGCCGTGACACCCCCCGGCATAAGAGTCAGCGGAACAGATGAAAGAACCAAGGCAATCACCATAAGTATGCTGATAACCTTTCTTTTCAGTTTCATCACAAACACCACCTTATTTTTATTAGAATGCTTGACAAAATATATCCGATGTTCAATTTATACCTCTCGAATATACCTAAAATTATTTTAACACAGGATACACATTTCGTCAATAAAATTAAGGCGTATTTATTTTAAAAATGAAAAAGTTTATATTTATTTTGTTTAATATATCCATATTTGATGCTATACAAAGCAAAAGCCGCCATGAAAACTTCAGAAATCATGGCAGCTTATTGTATAAACATCATTTTAAGCTACAAAAAATGAACCGGCAGCTTCGTTTTAGTTCAATTTTTATTTGGCTGCATTTGCAAGATCAATGAATGATGTGAACTTGCCGATGCACTCAGAGGGAGCCTGATTAATTGTCTCTCTGTGTACGCCTGCACTTTCAACCGACTTAACATCGGAGTTACCGATATTGCCGTCAAAATTGAGGTCACCTGCATACTTTGTGTAGTCTGCAATCAAATCGGGATCAAGCATAAGTGATGCATAAGCCTTGAGGATAACTGCATCCTGTCCGTCGATCTTTCCGTCTCCGTTAACATCGCCGAACATGATGAGTGTAAACTCGTTCTTTACAGTGTACTCGCCGTACGGATCTTCAACAATCTGAAGCTTAGAACCTGTGCCAGGGCCATGCTTTGTAGCCTTGAGACAGATATCACCGTCTCCCGAGTATCCGTATTCACTTGAGAAATAATCGCTGAAGAACTCTGCTCCGCCGTAGGTTTCCTTAGCGGTATCGTTCCAGAATGTATCGTCAAATCCGATTGCGTAGCCGTAACGGTAGTCGATGTTCTGATTAAATGCTGTTGAACCGCTGTTGTAGAACTCGATAGTTGCAACGTTCTCGAGCTTTTCGATTGCATCGTAAAGTCTCTTGTAATAGTTGTCAACAAGCTTCTGACTGTCTGAGTCGTAGTCACGGTCAAGCTTTCTGCCCTCGTTGTAAGCCTTAACAACCGCCTGAACCGAAGCATCGGTGTATGTGCTCGGCGGGAAGAGGTTTGCAACACGGTCAATCTGTGCATCAAGCTGTGAATAATCGGCAAGTCCGATATAATTCTTCAATGAATGATAGGCCTTTGAAAGCTGACGTCTTGCGGTATTGATCTTGGACTGTCTGTAATCCATAACAGTTCCCGTGGCAACCTTTTCGTTATACTCGGTCATAACCTTGTTCGCAAACTGATATGCATTCCAGAATGCATTCCATGTTCTGTCAGTGTATTTCTTTGTTCCGTCGGCATTGAGGTTATCTTCATTCTTAACCGTTCCGATTTTTCTGAGCACCTTTTCAAGCTGATATGTTGACTTGTATGTCTGATTTCCGATAAGGAGATCCTTATACTTCATAAGAGCATAGCAGCTGAAAGTAACGTCTGCACTTGTCGGGAACAGCTCCTTGCCTATCTTTGCCTGCTCATACTGATTAAGGATATTTCCTGCTTCTCTGAGTCTCTGCTTAAATGCAAGATATGCCCACGGTGCAAAGTCAACCATGTGGAAGTATTCATAATTATCGTCGTAATAACGAAGTCCTTCGTTCCCTGCAAGAGCAAGCTCGTCATATATTGTTTTGAGTTCGCTGATGCTGTAGGTGCTTCCTGCCGGATGATTATTGTTGTAATCAACAGTAACGTAGTCATAGCTCTTGAGGTCAAGAACACCGAGAAGCTCGGCAAGAAGATCAAGCGATGTGTCGCAAAGTGAACCCGGACCTGTAATATTGCCGAGGCTTGCAAGAAGCTGCTTAACAGTATTCTTGAGTCCTGTACCGTTATTAACTCCGTCGGAATTTACAACAGTAATAACCTGGTCAAGCTTGGTATAGCTGTAAGGAATAATAAGGCCAACCTGAGCTGCATTATCGGTTGTTCCTGCCGTTTCATAATGAGGAAGCTGGAACAAGCCGTTAATAGCTCTTGCAAGAAGGTTTGTGATAATCTGCGTAAGCGGCTTATCAAGAGTTGCTGTAAGCTTAGGTGTCGAAGCACGGCGACCGATAAGTGAAAGGACTGTATTGATATCAAAGTCAAGGATAGCATTCAAGAGTTTATCCATAACGATTTCTCTGAGGCCGTCCTTATTATTCTCCACGCCGTAAAGAATGTTAGTGAGAGGAATAACCTGGTTAACCGAATAGTAAACCTTTGCCCAAACGTCGGTACCGTTGGCTGCCGAGCCGAGATTAAAGAGCTTTGAATACTTCGTAAGGAAGAAGTCAAATGCTGCGTTAAGCTCTGCCGAGAAGGTGATCTTTGTGGGATCGGAATTAACTGTCTGCATGCCGAACTCACCGACAAGGTAGTAGTCAACCAATGCACCTACAAGGTCAAGGCACCAGTCTCCGTCAGGATTGTACTGCGAACCGATATAGTTGCCGTTCTCATCCTTCT
>ERZ779916.107-NODE-107-length-16482-cov-1.85968_pt1 | contig 16482 bp, 20 predicted proteins | sample MGYA00511546_ERZ779916 | MGnify/ENA primary metagenome ERZ779916 (study PRJEB29588, sample SAMEA2142846) | human gut metagenome | biome: human gut; feature: human-associated habitat; material: faeces | place: Denmark | collected 2008/2010 ...
TCCAAAAGAGTGTCGGTATCAAAGTGGACGGAAAAGTCGGTGCGGTTACAAGGGCATATCTCAAAAAGTAATTTTAGGAGCGGTAGGTGTCACAGCTTACCGCTCTTTTTCTTGGAAGTGGCAGACACTTCCTTTTTTATTGCGGTAAAGGCGGTGCGGTATGGCAGATATTGATTCTTTGCAGATTAAAATAAAAGCGGATGCGAATAACGCAAGTAACGCACTGGATAAGTTGGCAAATAGCCTTACGAATTTTCAGAAAAGCTTGTCTATTGATACGTCCAAACTGACAAGCATTTCTAATAGCATACAGAGTATCGCAAATGCCGCCAGTTCCATGAATGCGAGCGGTATTAAGAACATATCCACATTGACAAATTCCATTAACAGAATGGGGAAAATAGATACAAGCGGATTAAGCAGGATTTCTTCTACACTGAAGACTTTTTCTGCAGACATGGCAGGAACTAAAGTAGATGGAGTAGGGGACATTGCAAGCATAGCATCTTCGATTTCAAGACTTGGTGGTGTGGCATCCGGCAGAGCAATCACAAACATTCCTTTACTGGCAAAAAATTTGAAGCAGTTATTTACAACTCTTTCAACCGCTCCGAATGTCAGTGAGAACATTATCCGCATGACAAATGCACTGGCAGGACTGGCATCTACTGGTGCGGCATCCGGCAGAGCCGCAAACTCTTTAGGTCGTAATCTGAACACCTATACGGTAAGCGCAAGAAGAGCCACGAAAAGCACATTCAGTCTTGCTGCGGCTTTCGGCAGATTCTACGCAACATATTTCCTTGTGATCCGTGGAATTAAAAGCCTGTGGAAGTCCATAGAGGGAACTACGGACTATATCGAAGCATTTAACTACTACACAGTAGCATTTAACAAAGTCGGCAAGGAATGGGGCAAGGATTTTGAAAAATTCGGTTACGACAACGCAGAGGATTATGCGCAGAGTTTTGGAAACCGTGTAAATGAACTGCTTGGTAAAATGTCCGGTCTGAAAGTAGATGTAGACGGTGGATTGATTTCTGAAAGCGGAATGAAGAACCTGGGACTGAATTTACAGGAGATTACGCAGTACGCTTCACAACTTGCATCTATCACCAACTCTTTAGGGCAGACCGGAGAAGTCACCACAGCAATTTCAAAGTCCATGACAATGCTTGCCGGGGATATTTCCTCTCTGTTTAACGTGGATTACAGTACAGTTGCGACTAATTTACAGTCCGGTTTGATCGGTCAGTCAAGAGCACTGTATAAGTATGGTATTGATATAACAAATGCCACCTTACAGACCTATGCTTACAGATACGGCATTGAAAAAGCTGTCTCTGAAATGTCACAGGCAGAGAAACAGCAGTTACGTTTGCTGGCAATTTTAGACCAGTCAAAGGTATCATGGGGAGACTTGGCGAATACAATCAATTCTCCAAGTAACATGATTCGTCAGTTTACCAACAACGTAAAAGAAGCCGGCATGGTACTGGGTCAGTTGTTTATTCCGGTATTGCAGAAAGTACTTCCTGTCATTAACGGTGTCGTAATTGCGATTAAGAGACTGCTTGTCAGTGTGGCAAATTTACTGGGAATCAAGATTGACTTTTCGTCATTCGGTCAAGGTGTATCCGGGTACAATGAAGATTTGGAAGACACGGCAGATGCACTGGATAAAGTAGGGAAAAGTGCAAAAAAAGCTAAAAGTTATTCGCTTGGTATTGATGAATTAAATATCATTGACCCTAACAGCGGTTCAAGCGGAAGTTCTTCTGCTGGTGGAGCAGGAATTGACCTTACCAAGGAAATCATGGATGCTACTGCTGAATACGAAAAAGTATGGCAGGAAGCATTTGACAAGATGCAGAATACAGCTATGGGTTGGGCTGACAAAGTAAGCAAGGTGTTTAAGCCAGTAAAAGATATTATAGAAGATCTGGCGTATGCATTTAAGTTTGATTCGGATGCATGGTTTAAGGTTGCCGGAATGGATACGTCCAAACTGGTAACTGGTATTTTCGATTGGTTCACAAAAGCAATAGATTCTGTGGACTGGGAAAAAATCGGAAGACACATAGGTAGTTTCTTGGACGGAATGGATTGGACAGAAATCTTTACATCTGCCGGAAATTTCATAGAAACTGCCATAGATGCTGCTATCGACCTGTGGAAAGGAAGCTTCGATGCTGCACCGATTGAAACCACTATTATCACAGCAATAGGCCTTTTAAAGTTTACTGGTGTTGGAGATATAATATGGGGGAAAATATCGGACAAGTTATCAGCCACGGTACTTGGATCAAGCATAGGAATAGTTCCTACAATTGCAATAGCTGCTGTTACTTGGGAGATTGGATTTAATGTCGGAAAATCTTTAGGTGAAGCACTTTTCCCTGATGATAAAGAAATCTATGAAAATTTCTCGTTTTTTGGCGAAGGTGGATTTTTTGACACAATAAAAAACACTGATTTTTCAATACTATTTGACGCTTGGAAACAGATGAACTCTGATGCGGCAGATTTTTTAACAAAAACAATGCCGATAAGACAGTTCTTTGATTTTCTATCACAATTTAAACTGGACATAAATGATACATTTGGTCTAGTATCAGTGTTTGAAAATTTAAAACCTATTGTAGAAAACTGGTTTAATGAATCTGTCATGCCTTGGTTTTCTTCTGAAAAATGGAATCAATTAGGAACAAATATTAAGACCACACTTTCTACAAAGTGGAATGAATTTACCGCATGGTGGAAAAATATTGGTTTTGCAAACTGGTGGAACAATGTAAAATCATACTTTACTACCGAGAAATGGACATGGAGTGGCATTAAAGACGGATTGTCTAATGCATGGAATAATGCCATAGCGGCTGTTAAACAAATTTGGAATAGTTTTGCAAACTGGATAAATGATAAACTTAATTTTTCATGGGATCCTATAACGATAGCCGGAATACAACTTGCACCAGGAGGAAGTATTAGTCTTGGCAAAATTCCTACTTTTGAAACTGGTGGTTACGTTCCAAGCAGATACACAATGTTTATGGCAGGAGAAAACGGTGTACCGGAGATTGCCGGAACAGTAGGCGGCAAAACAGCGGTTGCCGGTGGAGTTGAAATCACTGGAATCAAAGATGCAATTAACACCACAACAGAAGCGCAAATGCGAATGATGCAACAGGAAATTGACCTGCTTAAGCAGTTACTTGCAAAAGAAACATCTGTCAATATCGGTGATAGAGACATAGCAAGGGCAAACTTAAGGGGTCAGAAAGCTATGGGATTACAGATTATTACTTAAGAGTGGGATTTATTCCCACTCTTTTTTCTATGGAGGAAAACACAATGATAGCAAGAGCAAGTGATTTCATCATAGTAAACGGAGTACGCTTTCCGTGCCCGGCTCCAGGAATGGAAATAGTTCGGTCGCAGACGGTTGATTCAGGAAGAAATGTAAATGCTGCAGTTGTCGGTCAAAAAGTCGGAAGAAAATTGTGGAAGATAAATAATCTTCAATGGAATGGTTTAGATGCGGAAACATGGAAAGAAATGCAAGATGCGTTAGAGCCATTTTTTGTGCTGGTTACGTTTACTGGGGACGACAATGTAAGACATACACACACAATGTATCCAGGAGACACTACCGGTAAGCCGTTGTTTTTGGATGATATTTTTTATAGGAACTATGAAACGTGTAAATTCAATTTAATTGATTGTGGGTGGGAAGAATGATAAAAGCTTCTAACGCTTATAAGTCTGCAATGCAGAAAAAGATAAGAGACAGAGCATACATATCAATTACTCTCGGTGTAGTAAATGGTGATGCACAAAATACGGCTCATTTTGACGGTAATTACGCATACTGGGGAAACAAGGTTTTGCCGTTTAGAAATGATGCAGAATATACGGAATATGCTACTTTGGAACAAAATTATATGCGTGTAGACGGTCAAATGTATTTTCTTCCGAGAGAGACAAGCGGATTGTACCAGCTACGTAATGCTCCATTAACTACACAAAACATAATGGAAACTGTAAAAGTAACATTCCCACAAGAGTATTCCATCAAAGGACTTACGATAGATTTCGGGAAATATTACCCAACTAGCTTCAAAATTGTTACAGATGAAAAAGAATTAACTTATACAAATAGTAAACACGATTTTTCAACAACAGATGTAATTGGGAACACCACAAATATACAAATAATTCCTATATCTATGGTCGGAGGAAATAAACGGCTTAGAGTAGAAAAAATCGTAATGGGTGTTGGATTGACATATAGAAATAATGATGTGTCAACAGCATCTTTTGAAGAATTTGTTAATGGAATTTCAGCGGAGATTCCATACAGAAAATTATCTGTAACAATACTGGATAAAAACAATGTATACAATGTAGACGATGATAATTCCTTTATCAACTTTCTTGAAACTGGACAAAAAATGGAGTTATCATACGGAATGGTCCTGTCAGACGAAACAGTGGAATGGCATAAAAAATCCACGATGCTTTTGACTGACTGGAACTCTAAAAAAAATCAAATGTCTTTCACCGCGAATGATGTTCTTTCAACTTTGGAAGACAACTATACAATAGGAAACAAAATATACGATAGAACAGCATATGCAGAAGCTATTAGCATTCTAAAAGATGCAGGATTCGAGCCTGACGAGTATTTTGTTGACGATTGTTTAAGAGATGTGAGCCTACACAATCCAATGCCGGAAGCATCTCACAAAGAATGTTTGCAGTTGTTGTGCAACGCTTCAAGATGCATTTTGTTTGTGGATTCTGACGGAAAAGTAAATATTAAAGCAAATTTTGCGAATGTTATAGATCCTGCAGATATGCAGGTTACATCAAACGGAACTGCATGGTGGGGAAATGCCACGAATGTATTATATGGAAACAACAATGTATATGCAGAGTTGACAAGGAATTTTATGCGTGTAGACGGTTCACAACTTTTTCTTCCGAGGAATACCGGTACAGCCATTGAACAGACAGGATATGTTACAAGCAATGTTTCTGATGAAAATGGATTGTTTTCGGAGAATCCAGTGCTTACATTAAAACTTCCTGCAGCATACACGTATTATGGATTGTATATTTCATTCCAGGGTAACCCTCCAAAAGAGATGAAAGTATCTACATATAATGGAGACACACTTATTAAGACTTTCAAATATGATGCTTTGAAAGAAAAATCATTGTTAAATGATGAATTTGAAAACTTTGACAGTATTCGTTTCGAGATAACAAAAGCATATCCTAAAAACAGAGTTTTGATTGATAAAATCAGTTTTGGAGATTTATCTGATTATGAGTTGAAAAAAGACTCTATGACAGAAAATCCTTATGGATACGCAGAAAGAAAAACAAAAGATGTTTTTGTCAAAATATATACATTTCAAAACGGAGAGGATAATACACCGCAAGTAGTTGAAGATAACGTATATCTAAAGAAATCAATTAACAACTCTGGCGAAATAAGGTATTGTGAAAATCAACTTATTTCAACGGAAGATCATGCAAGGACTGTTGCTGAATGGCTTGGGAATTATTATGCGAATAATATTTCTTATGATATTCAATACAGAGGGGATCCAGTGCTGGAAGCTGCTGATATTATTTTCATGGAAAGTGATATTGTAAACAGCTTACAAGTCGAAGTGGAAACACACAAATTAAACTTTAATGGTGCTTTTAGTGGATCATTGCAATTGCGAAGAGCAATGAGAACATAAGGAGGTTGTAATGAAAAAAATAATTAATGGTCTTCTGTATAACACGCAAACTTCTGAAATAATATATGTTGATGAAATGACAAACAGAAAAATATTCAGAACAGAAAAAGGTAATTTTTTCTTGTTTTATTCAAACGGAGAAATAGTTCCCAAAACAAAAGAAGATATAAAAGAGTATTTGGGGCTGAATGATACAGAGAAATATATAGAATTGTTTGGAGATGTGGAGGAAGCATAATGTGGGCAGATCCTAAAACAAATTGGTCTTCTGAATGGAATGGTGAAACATATATAGGAGATTATTTTTTATATACAGATTATAACCGTATTAAAAATAATCTTTTGGAACTAAAAAACACTGCAGAATCTATGTATAAGATATCATCTTTTAATCTTGGAGAGGATAAGGTTGAAGCAGATCTGATTTATGCCGATGAAGTCACTTTATTTGAAACTACGCTGGCAGAAATTAACAGTTCCACTTTCTCATTTCCTGAACAATTTAAAACATGGAAAGAGAATAAATCGGTTCCAACATATGAAGACTGGAACAGGATAGAATCGTTTCAGTTAAAAATATACAATACGCTAGTAGCACAAAGAAAAGCGCAGAACCGACTTGCTTTTACGCTTGGCGGTCAGAAAGGATTTAAGGTGTAATTATGGCAGATTTGAAAACAAACTATGTTGATGATGTATTAGACACAACTAAAAATCAGTTAAGAAAATATCAGCAAATACAAAATGACGATGGAACTGTTTCTTTTGTTGATGTTACCGAATATACGCAAGTAGGAACCTCATTCGGTGCAAAAGACATCAATGATACTAATGCAGCCATAAATGATGTAAATAGGAATTTAAGTGTACGTTATAATACTGACACTGACACTGTACAGATCCTATATAATGGCACTTGGGTAGATTGGAAATCAGGAGAACAAACTGATATACCTCTCTTTATATCTGGTCAAGGTAGTGTAAATACGGATATAAGTGGCGGATTTACCAAAACGAGCGGTAATTATACTGGCAACGTAAATTTAAATGCCATAGTAATGTCTACTACAAATGCAACTAATACGAGTGGATTATATTCCGTAGTCATAGGATCCGGAAAACTCATAGACCACACCGTGTACAAAAAAGTCAAATTCCATGCAACCGTTAGCGGAAGTGGTAGTAATAACGCATATGCAAACTTGAATACCGCTAAAACAAATTATGGAGATAGACTGGCACCTAAGGACGGTTATCAGAGGATTGTAACTGGTGATAATGTACTGGATATATCCGATGCAGCAAGTAACGGATACCTTTGCTTTTTCCTCGGAGTAAATTCTGGCACCGTATCCGTAACTATAGATAGCATCGTTCTCTGCAAATGAGAATGTTTTTAATAGCACATTTATATGCAAAGTAAAATCCCGCTTACTGTACCATTCATAACGAGTGTAGCTTCAGACCATAACTTAAATGATACATTAACCGATCCATTGTCTAAATTTTTCCATATTTGCGCAGTGTGCGACTGAATGTTTGTACCATTAGTAATTATAAATGCAAATGCATTCTTTCCTTTTGGGATCAAATCGGTGACTATAAGTACACCAGAGGATATCTTGCCGTTTGTTATTTCTATTTTTTCTATGCTCGGTACATTGTTTAACTTGCCATTTACAGAAGTAGTGATATCTGGCGGGCGGAGATTAGAAGCAAAAATAAATCAATCAAAAAGAGCATGGTGTAAAAGCCATGCTCTTAATATATTTATCTGATTCCCCAGTCACCGTCATTGTTGACGAAACCAACCACATATCCTATCATGTCATCAATAAGATTTTCCGGGAGTATGCTGTTCGGAGACATAAGCGGAACATATCTCCATTTTCTTACACCATCTTCAATTATATGTGTTTTCACGACAATATATATCCCACCATTACTGGTCACAATACATCGTTCACCGTCTTGCGGCTCACGATCCGCAGCAAGGAGAATAATTTCCCCAGGCAGATAAAACGGCATATAGTAGTCGCACGGAATTTTCACACCGATATAAGCCTTGGATTTTATGTCTTCCGGAAAATTTTCTATGCACATGGGTTCCACAGCATTTGTGGTTGCGATAATTCCATTCATAAGTTGTGGATTAAGGACAGAAATATACTTGTGCGATTTTTCAAGACTGGAATAGATTTTAGCTTGGTGACGTATGAAGTAACGGATAAGGTACAGAGAGTGTTCCGGCAGACTGCGGCATATCTTGACAGATTCCAACATCTTATCTTCCATAGTTCCGCAACCTACCAGTTCGTCTACACTGATTCCAAAGGCTCTGGCAAGCGCAACAGCGGTCGATAGCTTTGTGTCGTTAGAATTACCGTATAGTAGTGAATTAAGCGTAGAATAAGGCAAATTAGCTTCATCAGCAAGCTTGTAAACCGTCATGTCCGGTTCATTGAGAAATTCATGGAGATTCCCACGAAAACTTAACATATAATTTACACGGTTGACTGATAAATGTGTCGAAATTTCTTTGATTCGGTCTTTTTTCATCATGTTTTTTATCCACCTTTCACATGATACACTTTTAACATCCCTTGTTTCAAGGGACTTCAAGTTCTGGCGAGGGCGGTGTTTATTGGCGTTTTCACCGTCCTCTTTTGTTGATATTTTACAACAATAAAAAACGTGCGTCAAATATATTGATTGTTTAGAACATATGTTCTATAATGTGTTTGTTCGCTACTTTAGATTGTGTGGAGAATTAAAGAGAGAGGGGCGTGGTTACGATGGAAAAAGAAATGACAAATGAAGAATACAGAAAAGAGTTGTCAAATATGTTTGGAAGCATAAATGAAAACTATATTTTGCAGTGGTTCTATGAATTTGTAAAAGAAAAAACAAGAGGTGAATAATCACCCCTTGGTATATTTATCGTAAAAAGCTTCCGCTTGAAACAAAAGCATATTGAGCATTTCTGGTGGAAGCTTTTCGGCAATTTTAGCAAGTTTCATCACATCATAATTTTTGCTTATTCTGGCTATAAAAGCTCCGTTCATGTCTATGTAATCTCTATTTAATCCAAATGATTCTACAAAAGTGTTTATATTATTTTCCGGCACAAATCCCTTGTTGATAATCTCAACAAGGCATTTCTTATAATAACCCATTCTGTCAATGAGATTAGTGCTACCAACATTGTTATAAATATAATCAGAATATCGCACTTTCAAATAATCGGTCAAATCATTTTCAAAGTCAAATGTTCCATCTTCTAATTTAATTTTATAGTCTACTCGTTTTTTTATAATATCCTTATATGGAACCAAGTCTATATTTAATTTTTCTGCTGCTTCTATAGTTTTATGAACATTTTCGTGAATAGCACAATCAAAGTCATCAAATGGATTGTATTCTGTTCCACATTCTTCACAAACAATTTTATCAGTTTTTCCCATTAAGAAGTCCATAGATACTCCAAAGTATTCACAGACTTTTTGAGAGGTCTTCGGATCTGCCATAGAATTTTTCTTTTTCCATGTGCTTAAAGTAGAAGAGTTAACACCAGTATCTTTACCAAACCTATATGGTGTAATTCCTTTTAATTCACACAATTTTTCGAAAGTTTTGTACATAATATCACCTCTTAAAAAATATTTCGGTATAACGAAATAGACTATTGACAACTTCGGTTTAGCGAGATATACTATGTACATACCTCGGCAAAACGAAATATAAAAATAGTTTCTAGAAAAATACTTCGTTAAAAAGATGTAACTCGTTCGACAAAGGAGATTATATCACTAAACCGAGGTATATACAAGTATTATTTACGGAAAGGAGTGATATTTTGGCACAAATGTTTACTTGTGAAGAGGTAGCAGAGAGATACAAGGTAAAAGTCATTACTGTTTGGGAATGGATTCGTCAAAAAAAACTTGGGGCAATCAAGTTAGGAAGAGAATACAGGATCACAGAGGATGACCTTGTGGCATTTGAAGATTCAAGAAGAGTTAAAACTGAATAGAAAGGAGAAACATGGAAGAATTACAAATTTTTAATAATGAAGAATTTGGAACAATCAGAACAGCAGAAATCAACGGTAAGCCTTACTTTGTGGCTTCTGATGTTGCAACAGCACTTGGATATGCAAACCCCAGAAAGGCAGTCATAGACCACTGTAAGGGAGTAACGAAACGTGACACCCCTACATCTGGTGGTAAACAAGAGTTGTCATACATAAATGAGGGTGACGTTTACCGCCTTATTATGAGATCGAAGTTGCCATCAGCGGAGAAATTTGAATCGTGGGTTGTGGATGAAGTGATCCCGTCCATCAGAAAGAATGGTGGGTACATAGCAAACCAAGAGAATATGACCCCAGAGCAGATTGTAGCGAATGCACTTATCGTAGCACAGAACATTATTTCGCAGAAAGATAAGCAAATCGAAGAAATGCGACCGAAAGCAGATTTCTTTGATGCAGTTGCAGACAGCAAGACTGCAATTTCCATGAATGAGGTTTCAAAGGTATTGGGAATCAAAGGGCTCGGACGTAACAACCTATTTGAATTTCTTCGTGATAATGCAATCCTGGATAGATGGAATGTGCCATATCAGAAATACATTGATTGCGGATGGTTTCGTGTAATAGAGCAGAAATACACCAAGAATGGAGAGGAGCATATATCTATAAAAACACTTGTTTATCAAAAAGGTGTTGATGCAATCAGAAGAAAAATAGAAGCACAGCGAAGTGCTTAAATGAAAGGAGATATTTCAGTGAATAGCGGAATCTGTAAAAATGTAAGAAAAGCAAATTATGATAGAGGACTTAAATATGGCAACAAAGTACTTCATGGTAGTGATTTAAGGGATTTGGTAGGGCTTACTGTTTCGGATGTAAATTCCAACGCTGATGATGCAGAAGTCGTTGTATGGTTTGAAAGCAATGAACGAAATGTTGCTGTTTACTTAAGGGATGATTGTTTAGATGGACAACACATTGCAATCATTGACCATGCAAATGAAGAGGAAGAATCAAAGTTTCTTCTCAGACCTGTTACGGAAAATGACATAAAAGAATTTTCTTCAATGGTTTTGTATTATACAGATGATGTTTTTGGAGAAAACGATGAAAAAACCGGAGCACACTATGTATACTGTAATGATTTGGAATTAGAAGAATCAGAATTTTTCAAAGTAAAAAGTCTGTATGTCTTCCAAGATGGAAGAATTTTAACAGAAAGGTAAGTAGTGATATGAGAACAACATTGAAGCTGTTTATTCCTATTATAATAGCACTCTCCATCACATTTACATCCACGGCACAGCCAGCCGGTAGTTTTATCTCCGAGGAAGCGCAGGAATCGTGTGTAAAGTACGGTGAGGAATACGGCATCTGCCCGGAACTGCTCATGGCAATGATCGAGAAAGAATCTTCCGGCAGACCGGATGTGGAAAGCGGCGGGTGCAAAGGTTTGATGCAGATTTCTGACAGATGGCATAAAGACCGAATGGAGCGTTTGGGAGTGACGGACATCTACTCCGTGGACGGTAATGTTCATGTGGGAGCCGACTACTTGTCGGAATTGTTTGAAAAGTACTGTGATGTAGGAATTGTACTCATGGTTTACCACGGAGAGAAGAACGCAGCTACAAAGACAGAATTAAGTGATTACGCAGACTGGATATTAACCAGGAGCGCAGAACTGGAAAGGATGAATGGAAAATGACGAACAGAGAGAAGTATGCGGAACAGATTCTTGATATTGCCGTGACTGGTAACTCTATTGCTCTTGACAAATGCGGAATTTTACATAAATGCAGTGTATTGAAATGTGGTGATTGCACATTTGGAGATTTAGGTGATTGTCAATCATGCTATGAAAAAGTTAAAGAATGGTCAGAGAAGGAATATGTTGAACCACCTGTTGTTGATTGGTCTAAAGTGCCTGTGGACACAAAAGTATACGTAAGAGATTCCGACAGTGCATATTGGAACCATAGATATTTTGCAAGATTTGAAGATGGGAAAATATTTACATGGGCTAATGGTACTACTTCTTTTTCGGCTAAAGGCTTTGATGATGTAACATGGTGGAATCAAGGAAAACTTGCGGAGGATACCGTATGAGTGCCAAAAAGCGGTTTACCGTCAAAGGGTGCATCGGAAAGATATTTTACAGTCCGAAAGAGTGGGAAGTTGACCGTGAAACAGCATTCTATTACAGAATTGTAAACCGCAATACCGGGAAGAAAAAATGGTTAAGAAAGGAGTATTTTTATGCAGAAGCGACAGATTATCCCCATCGTCCGTGCGAATGAGATTCTGATTGCAAGACTGTTAGATGCAGGAATCTTGTATATCAGCGAAGAGGACGACATGATCCACGTAACAGAAGACTGAAAGCCGGAGGAGTGAGGAAATGGAAAGGAAGATAAGAAAAATCTTGGTAGAACTGGGGCTGAAACAGTACTTGCCGGGATTTCAGTACATCATCGAGGTTGAAACGCTGATGTTTGAGAACCGAAACAGAAGACTTTCTGAAATCTACCGGATTATCGGAGAGAAACACAGCACAAATGAAAAAAGCGTGTACAGCGCAATCAAGTGGGTTGTAGATAAGATGAACCCAAGCACAGAGCTATACAAGGAGATCAATGAGACAGACAAGCCGGTCTCAATCTATATGTTTGTTAATTCACTGTATTTATATCTTTGGGAGGATAGAAAAAATGAGGATTAAGCACATCTTTTTGCAGAATTTCTGCAAATTCTATGGTTCTAACGTAGTGGACACCAATTTATACGACCGGACAGAGGTTTCCGGGGTGAATGAAACCGGTAAGTCCACAATCAAAAAAGCAATTCAGTATATTTTTGGATGCCGTGACGAGAACGGCAGAGAAATTACCGGAATCAGACCGCACGATAAGGACGGCAATGACATTGACGGAGATATTACCGAAGAAGTTACCGTGGAGATTGGTGGTACAGACAAGGTTCTGAAAAAAGTATGCCGTCAGAACTTCAATAAGAAAGGCGAGTTTACCGGCAATGTCACGGATTACTATGTGAATGATATTCCAAAAAAGGCAGCAGATTTTGAAGCATTTTTGGAAGAGAGTGTATGCGGAAAAGATAAGTTTTCACTTTGCATCAATGCCATGACACTTCTGCTGAAAGGTGGCACGGATCAGAGAGCCATTCTTGCTGATATGTTTGGTCAGCACAGTAATGATGACATTTGCAATCAGTTTCCGGAGTTTGAAGCATTAAGGACTGTTCTGCAGGACGGCACTGTTGATGAACTGAAAAAGCGTTGCAATACGCAGTTGTACGGCACAAGGGGAAGAAATGGAACTAAGGGCTTGCAGGATCTGTTAGATGAAATTCCGAGCCGTATTGACGAGGTGAGCCGTCAGAGAGTGGATATTGACCTTGCGGATCTGGAACTGAAAAAGAAAGCTTTAATGGATAAGCTGTCAGAGAACATTAAGCAGCAGACAGATACGCAGAACAGTATGAAGTCCTACGATAAGCTTTCTGATGGAATTATTGAGTTAAAAGGTCAGTTGAGTGCATTACAGCAGAAAGCAAATGAAAAACTGGATGCGGACAGAAGAGATAAGCACACAACACTGAATCAGATTCAGAATGAGCATCAGAAAGAGTTGCTTAAGGCAGATACCATTCGTGAAGAGATCACGGAACTGGAAAAGCGTATCGCACAGTATGAGCAGAAGAGACAGGAATTGAAGAAGAGTTGGGATTTGAATAAAAGCCTTAAATTTGATGAAAACTCTCTGATTTGCTCATACTGTGGACAGGAATATCCGGAAGAGAAAAAAGAGCAGTTAAGAACGGAGTTTGATACGCATAAGGCACATGAATTGGAACTTATTACTAAAGAGGGTTCTTCCTGCGCTGAACATATCAAAGCGGATCAGGAAGAACTGGAGCATAAGCGTGAGGAACTGAAAAAGACCGAGGATGAAGTGGAGCGGTTGGAAAAAGAGATTGCCATTGCCGATAATGCATTAAATTCCATTCCGGCAAGCGTGGATATTTCCAACACAGAAGAATACAAAGCTATCCAGTCACAGATTGCTGAGAAAGAAGCTTCCATGAACAAATTCACTGACATGAATCTTCTCAGAATCCAGTTAAAAGGTGATGAAGAGCAGATCCGCAATGATATTTCTGTGGTTGATAAGTCTTTGGCGAGTGTAAGCATTAACGAGAGTGTGGATAAGCGTATCACAGAACTGGAACAGGAGCGCAAGAACATTGCACAGAAGATTACGGATGTGCAGGCACAGCTTGACCTGTTAAAGAAATTCAGCCGGAAGAAGAACGAACTGTTGGAAGCTGATGTGAACAAGTATCTTTGCTTCTGCACTGTGCGGATGTTCAGACCTCTTGTGAATGGTGACACGGAAGAATGTTGTGACTTTACATACCGTGGAGAGCCTTACAGCCGGAACATGAACCACGGAGCAAGGATTCTGACGGAAATTGACATTTGCAATGCGTTTCAGAAGCGGTGCGGTGTGGAATTGCCTATCATGGTTGACGATACCGAGAGCCTTGACCCTTGGAAGATTCCTGATGTTGACAGTCAGTTGATTATGTTCCGCAGAAGTGATGATGCGAGTCTGAAAGTGGAGGAAGCGAAGAATGCCTAATAATGATTATGATATGGATAAAAAAGTTGAGATTTCTGCTGATGAAATGTGCAAGGTAATTGCAAAAGTAATGGCAGAAGAGCCGTTTGATTCTTTAATTGAAGAAGACCCACTTATGTTAATGACTTTTTCCATGTTTGGAGCAAAAATTTCTGCAAAATTATTTGCAGATAAGATAAAGAAAGGAGCTGCGGAGAATGCAGATTAAGAAAGAGACAGTCATTTCTGTTCTGACAACAAGAGGAGAAACAATCAATGCCGGTGACACCGTGATATTCAATTTTGATGACAAGTGTTGCGTGGGAGTGTACCTGGGACTTTCAGACCGTGGAGCCTTGAAATTCAAAGGCAAGATTGCTGATACGGATGTGACATTCCATGTGATGCCTAGAAGCATCAAGGAGATTTACAAAGCTGATGTGACAGTGCATCAGGGAGTTGCAAGTGGCTTTATGAATGAGCCGGAAAGCGAGGAAGAATAAGATGGAAAAACATAAATTTAAGGTTGGAGACAGAGTAAAAGTAAAAAAGGATATTGTTACACTCAACAGAAGAACTGTGGGGAAATGCGGAACAGTCAAAGAACTATTGACGGATAATTACTGCTCGGTTGAGTTTGACGAATTTGTAGGCGGTCATGATTGCAATGGATTCGCCAAAGAAGGGCACGGATGGAATCACGCAGAAGATGCGCTTGATTTAGTTAAAACTCAGAATGAAACCATCGTCATCTACCGCAATGACAACAAAGTAGTTGCGTTGGACAAATCCACTGGCGAGAAAGCAGAAGCTAACTGCAATCCTGCTGATGAATTTGATTTCCGTACTGGTGCTAAGTTGGCTTTTAATAGGCTGATGGGCGAAGATGTGAAGCTTGATAACGGTGTTCGTGAGGTGAAGAGAAAAGCTAAGGTAGGTGAGTACGTCAAGGTTGTTAATGAGAAGTCTGTTTTTAATACTTATAAAAACGGAGATATTTTCAAAGTAACTTATGTTACAAAAAGCGGATGCCTTTGTAAAAACTCTGAGAAACAGTTTGGTTTATGGCACGAAGAGTACGTTGTCCTTGAAAACTACAAACCGGAAGAGAAAGTGCAGGAACAGAATGACAGCGAAATCAATGTCGGTGACATGATAGAGGTAACACGAAGCGGTGGTTGTTATTCAACGTACGATACATGGAGTGGACTTGGAAGTTATAGGCAAAATTATGTTTGTGGAGTTTCTGTTGAAGAGGGTATGGTTGCAAAGGTTTTGAACATTGCACAGCACGATAGAATCCACAATAAGCGAAAACCGCTTGTACTTATTCAGAATCCAAAAACAAGCCAGGTATTCATCATCGGAATTGACGGCATCAAAAAGGTAGAAAGGTAGGTAGAAAAATGGCAGACGAAAAGAAGCAGGAAGTAATGACACAGGAAAAGGCAGAGGTAAAGGAAAGCAAGAATAAGGTTACAGATTACAGTCTTGGGATTTTTGGAACATCCGACAATTTTATTATGGCAATGCAGATGGCAAAGGCACTGGCTGATTCAACGATTGTTCCGCAGACATATCAGAAAAATCCGTCTAACTGTTTGATTGCCATTGAACAGGCACAGAGAATGCACATTAGCCCTCTGATGGTTATGCAGAACCTTTATCCGATACAGGGCAGACCTAGTTGGAGTAGTAAGTTTTTAATCGCATCTATTAACGCAAGCAGAATGTTTGACATGGAGTTGCAGTATGACGAGGTAAAGGATAAAGATGGAAAGCCTTATTCATGCGTAGCGTGGACTATGAAAAACGGTCGAAGAGTTGAGGGTATGGAAGTCAATATGCAGATGGCAAAGGACGAGGGATGGCTTGATAAGAATGGAAGTAAATGGAAAACCATGCCACAGTTAATGCTCCGGTACAGAGCAGCATCGTTCTTCTCTAGTCTGAATTGCCCGGAACTGACAATGGGTATTTACACAAAAGAAGAAATCGAAGATGGAGATTTCAAGGAATATCCGATGGAACCCATTCAGGAACAGGT
>ERZ779916.122-NODE-122-length-15037-cov-2.03331_pt1 | contig 15037 bp, 10 predicted proteins | sample MGYA00511546_ERZ779916 | MGnify/ENA primary metagenome ERZ779916 (study PRJEB29588, sample SAMEA2142846) | human gut metagenome | biome: human gut; feature: human-associated habitat; material: faeces | place: Denmark | collected 2008/2010 ...
GTTACAAACATAAAAATTTCATTCAATTACTTCATTAAGATTTTTATTGTAAAATGCTTGACTGATCTTCATCTCAGAAAAGCTTGAATAAAAGTTTTTACTTTCGTTGTGAGAAACACATATTTTTTCGTTTGGTTTTTTCAAAATATACCTTTCACTGTTTAATAAAAAGCACTGTATTATACAATTCAATTCTTGACAATATTTTCCTAAGTGATATAATTGTGCTGTTGGGAAAGAAATTAAGTTAATATGCTGTATTTCCACCCAACGGACTATTTCCTTTGGGTGGATTTTTATAGGAGGAAAAGCTATGAACAACGTTAAGAAAATTATTTCAAGCCTTTTGGTTGCGGTAATCATTTTGACCGCCGCGCCGCTGAGCGGATTTGTGGGATTGAAGCTGAATTTTGATTGGTTTGATTTCTCAACAAAATCATCGGCTGAAGAAAAGGAGCTTGCTCCGACCGGCCAGTGCGGTGAGAATGTTTATTGGACTTTCGATAAGGATACAGGTTTGTTGACTATCAGTGGTAGTGGACAAATGGATAATAATAGAAACAGTGAGGATTCACCTTTTTATAATAGTACTTTAATAAAAACTGTTGTGATTGAAAATGGGGTAACAAGTATTGGTGATTATGTATTTTATGGTTGCACAGGCTTAACAAGCATTACTATTCCCGACAGTGTAATAAGCATCGGTGATGATGCATTCAACCGTTGCACTGGATTGACAGGTATAACGATACCTGATAGTGTAACATGTATCGGTTCTATGGCGTTCTTCTGTTGTAGTGGCTTAACAAGTATAATAATACCTGACAGTGTAACAAGTATTGGTGCGATTGCATTTTTAGGTTGCTTTGCTTTAGAAACCATGGCTGTATCTGAAAAAAACAAGTATTATGACAGCAGGGAGAATTGTAATGCAATAATTAACACAAAATCAAATGACCTTATATACGGATGTAATAGTTCAGTAATTCCAAATAGCATAAAAAGAATACGTGAGTACGCTTTTTTTGGCTATCGTATAGAAAAAATTGCAATTAGCAATAATGTAAAATCGGTAGAAAATTGTGCCTTTTATGGTTGCACCAGCTTGAAAAGTGCAACAATTGAAAATGGATTAACAAATATAGGTGATTTTGCTTTTTCTCGTTGCATAAGTTTAACAAGCATAATAATTCCTGATAGTGTTATAAAAATCGGAAACAACATTTTTCAAGATTGTAGTGGATTAACAAATATAGTAATTTCTGATAATTTAACGAATATAAGTGACAACGCATTTAATGGGTGCACAAGTTTAACGAATATAAACATTCCAGGTAGAGTTACAAGTATTGGCACGAGTGCCTTTTTAGGTTGTACAAATTTAAAAAGTATAAAAATCCCCAATAGAGTAACAGAAATCGGAAGTGAATCATTCAAAAACTGTACGGGCTTAACGGATATAATAATTGGTGAAAATGTTTCGAATATTGGTGATAGTGCGTTTTGTAATTGTAAAGCCTTAAATAGCATAACAATTCCAAGTTGTGTAACGAGTATAGGATGGGCTGCTTTTTTCAATTGTTCAAATTTAAAAAATGTAAACATTAATAATGGAGTAAAACGCATCGAACCGTATGCTTTTTGTCAGTGTGTCAACATTTCAATCATTAAAATTCCAGATAGTGTAACAAATATTGAACGCGGTGCATTCGAAGGTTGCAAAGGCTTGAACCAAATGTCGATTGGAGATAATGTAACCGATATAGGATATCATGCATTTTATGGTTGCATAAACCTGATGAGCATTTTTGTTTCCGAAAAAAACATAAAGTATGATAGCAGAGATGACAGTAATGCTATAATCATTACGGAAAGCAATAAACTTATATACGGATGCAAAAATACTGTAATTCCAAACAGTGTAAATATAATTGCGGATACTGCGTTTCGTGGTTGTGTTAACTTAGAAAGTATAGAAATTCCTAGCAGTGTAACAAGTGTTGAAAATGGGGCATTCATTGGTTGTGATAATTTAAAATGTATTACGGTATCTGAAGATAACGAAGTATATGACAGTAGAGGTGACAGTAATGCAATAATTATTAAGGAAAGTGATAAGCTTATATGCGGATGCAAAAAAACTATAATACCAAACAGTATAAAAATAATAGGAAATAAGGCTTTTTATGGTTGCGTTGGTTTAGTGAATTTAAAAATTCCCAAAGGTGTAATTTTAATTGAAGATAGTGCGTTTTCAAACTGTACCAATATATCTAAAATTGAAATTTCTGATAATACAAAAAGTATTGGCGATTGTGCTTTTGAATCCTGCTCTAAATTGAAAGATGTATATTATAATGGTGATGAAAAACAGTGGGAAAGTATTTCTATAGGTAGGGAAAATTCTAGCCTTGAAAATGCCAATATCCATTATAATTCTTCATTTACAGATTCTTTTGATAATACTGTATATAAAAATGTTAAAGTAAATTTTGAAAATAAAAACAGTTGGGGCAACTATAAAATCGGAGTGACTGCATTGAATTTTGACCCAAGCTGGTTTAACTCTGATTCAAGTATATATAATCATCAAATGGCACAGCTTGCCTCTCAATTTGCAATGATAGGTTATACGAAGAAAGACGGCGGCAAACAGCCATATCTCGAAAAAGCATTGAATGCCATCGGATTCGATGATATTGAACTTCAACCGCATGCCGGTAGGGATGAAGTAAATTATTTTATTGCAAGTAAGAAAATAAAAGTCGGTGCAACGGTTTACAATTTGGTTTTCACAGGTTTTATAGGCTCAAACGGTAAACAGTGGGATTCCAATTTTGACCCTTATGCCAAAGAAAGCTCAACTAATTATTCTGACAAAAAAGATTTAAAAGGCTTAGTCCATCTCGGATTTAATGATGCGAAAAATTATGCATATAATAAGCTTAAAAAATATGTTGAAGAAAGAGGCTTTGACAAGGATAATACAAAAATATTGATTACAGGACATTCAAGAGGTGCGGCGACTGCCAATCTTGTTGCTGCAAAGCTGATTGATGAGCAAAATCTTGCTTATAGCAGAAATATTTTTACATTTGCTTTTGCTACGCCGAATTCGGCAAAAAAACAAATAACCGATAAACCCGGTAATGATTATTCACGAATTTTTAACATAATAAACCCTGAAGATTTTGTTGTAAAGGTCTTGCCGACTTCATGGGATTTTGATAAATTTGGAACAACATACACCTTGCCAAGTATAACGAACGACAAAAAATGGTATGTTCATACTGCTGCAATGCAAATGTTTTTTAGTGAGTTTACCGACGGTGGAATATGCGATAAATATGTAAAGGGTGATTCGGTTCCTAATGCAGTTGTAAATAGGCTTACAAAGTATGTAAATAATCTTGATGAATTTTATAAGAAACCAATTCAAATTTCTTTGGTGCCTGGTGTAGCAATAAAACCATTTGATTATTTTAAGCATACCTTATGCCCATTTGTTAATGGCAGCGATGATAAAACAGAGGCACTTGAATTTGTTAGTGCTTTTCTCGGCTCTGACCCTATGCAGCTTCTTCTTTATAGTCGTGTTACAGGTTTCTTCCTTGCAAACGGCAATGGTGTTTTATCACAGAACTTCGCAGACGCACATTTAGCTGAAACCTATTGTGCATATATGATGGCAATGAATAAACAAGATATACAGTGGAAACGTACATCTTTGTTAAATACTGTTAACTGCCCTGTTGATATTGAAGTCTATGATAAATCTACAGGTGAACTTGTAGGCAGAATAGTTAACAATGTTGTTGATGAAACAGTAGCTGCAAAGGAAAATGCAATAGTAATGGACGTTGACGGAGATTCAAAGATGTTTTACCTCCCGGCAAACGGAGATTATGATGTTAAGCTTATTGGTAATGACAACGGTAAAATGGACTATACCGTTGCAATGATTGATTCCGATATCGGCGAAACGTCAAGAGTAAATTTCTTTGATGTTGATATTATCAAGGGACAGTCAATGACAGGCGAGGTTATTGCCGATGAATTTATCCTTGAAAATTATACTCTCGAAAAAGAGGAAGGCGAAGTTCTTGAGCCGACAGAGGTGCAGGAAGATATTGAGTTCTTTGAGGTTAAGACTTCGACTGACGGCAACGGTTATGTTACGGATTCAATGACCGTAACAAGCGGTGATTATGTGACTGTTTCAGCAACACCTAAAGAAGGGTATGCCTTCAAAGGTTGGTACAATGGCGATAAATTGGTAAGCAGCGATAATGAGTATTCTTTCGTTGCGAAAAATAACGCAACTCTTACGGCGAAATTTGCACCGATACCGAAGAATGTCAAGTCTGTTTCGATTGACGATATCTCGCTGAACTACAAGAAGTCAACGACGCTCAAGCCGACAATCAAGGCTGACGACGGTGCAAAGTATAAGGTTGAGTATTCGACCTCGAACGCAAAGGTTGCGACCGTTGACCAGAACGGCAAAGTAACTGCAACCAAGCGCGGTTCCGGTACGGCAACAATCACCTGCACCGTAACCGATTCCAACGGCAACGTTGTAAAAGATACCTGTAAGGTCAATGTATCTCTGACATGGTGGCAGTGGATTATTACCATTGTTCTCTTCGGCTGGATTTGGTACTAATTAAATAACACACAATCTCCGTGGAGCAATCTGCGGAGATTTGCTTTGGTGCATTTATGCACGGAAATAAACCCGACGACTCATTTGCGAGCTGTCGGGTTTATGTGATTGTTTGTATTGATTTGGAACAATCATCAGAGGCATTTGATTTTACGGATTTATGAGCCGGGCTCTTCCGGTCTAACTTATATAACAACGTGCTCTTTGGTTGATATGTTCCTGACCAATAACGCAACAGTCTCCACATGTGCGGTATGGGGAAACATATCAACGGGGGTGGCGGCGAGGATTTGGTAGTCGAGAGCGGCAAAACGTTGGCAGTCACGGGCGAGAGTTGCACTGTCGCATGAGACATAGACCACTCTCTTCGGCGACATCTCGGCAACGGTGTCAATCAAAGCTTCGTCGCAGCCCTTTCTCGGCGGATCGAGAATGACGACATCGGGCTTTATGCCACGTTCAAGCAAAGTTGCTGCTGCCTGCGATGCGTCGGCACAGATGAATTCGGCATTGTCAATGCCGTTTAGCTTTGCGTTTTCTCTTGCATTTTCAATAGCTTGCGGAATAATTTCGACACCGATTAAGCTTTTGACATCCTTTGCCATGGTCAGGCCGATCGTACCCGTTCCGCAGTAAAGGTCAACGAGCGTTTCGCTGCCCGTGAGGGAGGCGTATTCTTTTGCTTTGTTGTAAAGAATTTCCGCTCCGTCGTGATTGACCTGATAAAACGAGAGGGGAGAAAGGCTGAATTTTAAGCCGCAAAGCTCGTCGGTGATGTAGTCACTTCCCCAAAGTGTTTTGCACTCCTTGCCGAGCACGACATTGGTTTTTTCACGGTTTATGTTCAGAATAATGCTTGTCATTCCGTCAATTTCTTCGAGCTGTTTAATTAAAGCTTCGGTGTGCGGAACGCTGTCGGAATTGGCGACGATACAGACCATTATCTGACCTGTGACGACCGCCTTGCGAATATAAATATGACGTATTATTCCGGAACCGTCGGATTCATTGTAAACGCTTATCTTTTTTTCGCGAATCCAATCACGGAAAATGTCGGTTATTTTTGCAAATTCTTTTGGCTGTAAAAGACAGTCGGCGCAGTCGATTATTCGGTGCGTCATCGGTGCATAAAAACCGATTGTTGCAAACTTTCCGTCTGAACCGACGGGGTACTGAGCCTTGTTTCTGTATCGTTCAGCCGAGGGCGAGGGAATAATCGGAGCAGGTGTTATATCGAGCTTGCCGAGGCGTTTGAAATTATCGGCAACCTGCTGCGCTTTGATTTCAAGCTCGGATTCATATTTTATATGAGCAAAGCAACATCCGCCGCATTTTTCGGCAATGGGGCAAAAGTTCTTTGCTCTCATCGGAGAGCGCTGTATAAGCTTTTTTATAATGCCGACGGCATAAGTTTTTTTGACTTTAATAATATGTGCAAGCACACGGTCGCCCGTTACTGCTCCGCGGACAAAAACAGTCATGCCGTCACAGTCGCAGATGCCGCTGCCCTGTACGGTGCAGCTCTTGACCGTCAGATATATTTCATCGTTTTTTTTAAGCATAAAATCACCGAGGCTATTCTATCACATTCCGAATATGAAATCAACAGAAAAGGAAAGAAAGCGATTCGGTTAAGCTCTTTCTTAATTCTCTTCATCATTAAAACGACCTCCCCTTGAATTAAGAGGAGGTGTGAGATTTTTATACGATATAACAAATATGTTATACCTCTTTCGGCTTGAAAATGAACTTGAAAACGATTCCTGCCAATGCGGCACCTGCAAGCGGAGCGACGATGAACACCCATACCTGGTCGAGAGCTATACCACCCTCGAAAACTGCCGGAGCAAGGCTTCTGGCAGGATTAACCGAGGTACCTGTGAGCGGGATTCCGATGATATGAACAAAGGTGAGAGTCAGACCGATAACGATACCTGCAACCGACGAATATTTTTCACTTGATGTTACGCCGAGAATGGTAAGAACAAAAACAAACGTGAGAATTACCTCAACGATAATTGCACCCGTCATGGAAATGCCGACGCTGCTGAGGTCGCCGTAGCCGTTTGAACCGAATCCCGTCATTGCGGTTTCTTTGGTGATGAGCAAGAGCAAACCGCTGCCTGCAAATGCGCCCGCAACCTGGGAGACAACGTAGCCGATAAGGTCGATTATGTCAAGCTTGCCGTTGATGAACATTGCGAGCGAAACTGCCGGATTGACATGACAGCCCGAAATATGACCGATTGAATATGCACCGGCTACGATTGAAAGACCGAATGCGAGGGCAATAGCGACAACGCCGAGTGTGCCGTTGCTTATTCCGCCTGAAAGTCCTCCGCAGAAAACAGCGGTTCCGCAGCCGAAAAGTACAAGAATTGCAGTACCTAAAAATTCGGCAATATACTTTTTGATTCTCATGAGAATTCCTCCCTGAATTTGTTTTTATAATAGAATTATACCATTCCATTTGGGCTGTGTCAATCAATGTTTGCCGGTCGTACAAATTCACAAAAAATTAACTTGTTTATATCTATGTGCCGTGATATAATTATATAGAAACAAAAGAGCGTTTCAAGGAGGTCAAATATATGGATATAGCAGATCTTGCGGCAAGTGCCGTGAAGAAAATTACAAAAGGCAAGGGTAAAAGACTTGCCAAGAAAGGTTATCCTGAGGATTTGCCGAAGGCTAAGCCTGTAAAAATCTCTAATAAAACAGACGATAAGTTTGACGTCGGCTTTGCAATGAAAGAGACGATGCCGGACGATTTTGAGTCCAAGACCTATTACATAGCAGGACATAAGATGGCTCAGAAAATGACAGGCTTCCATGACCCGATTACAATAAGTGCAATGTGGATCGGCTGTGGCGATGAGGGCGGCGTAATGATGGTCTGTGCCGACGTTATCGGCCTTACCAATTTTGAGGTAAGTATAATCAGAGCGAGCCTTGAAGAGTTTTCAAGCAAGGCAAAGTGCAAGGCGATCAATATTTGCTGCTCGCATACACACGGCGGATTTGATACCGTAGGCTATTGGGGCAAGCTCCCGAAGAGCGGCAAGGTCGATACATATATGCAGAAGATTTTTAAGACCGTCAAGGAAGTATGCCTTGAGGCTTATGACAATCGCAAAAAGGGCGATCTTTATATCGGAACAACTCATGTTCCCGACGCTCAGTATGATAAGCGTCCTCCGATAGTCCTTCATGATACATTGACAAGGATTCGCTTTGTTCCCGATGACGGCAGCAAGGAAACGTGGCTTCTCAACTATGCCGCTCATCCAAACACACTCGGCGGTTCCAACACTCTTTGCAGTGCCGACTATCCTTACTTCCTCAGACAGACGATTTATAAGGAAAAGGACGTAAACGTTCTCTATGGTATAGGTGCAATCGGTGCCGTTGATCCCGGATTCCCGGATATTGAGGACAGATGGAAGCGAGTTGAACTTCAGGGCGAAACTCTTGGAAAGGCTGCTCTTTCAATCGACAACGACGAGAAGATGAAGCCGGAAATTACCGTTGTTCAGCAGCCGTTCTATTACTATGCGGATAACGCTGTGCTTGCATTCCTCGCAATGCTTAAGGTCATGAGCTCAAAGCTTGTTCCGGCGAAGAAGGGCGATCTCGGAATTGCACTTGTTTCCGAAATGACATACATGAAGATCGGTTCGCAGCAGATTCTTCTTATGCCCGGCGAGGTATTCCCCGAGGTTGCTTACGGCGGATATGATTCGGCAGAGGATTCGGCAACGGGCAGAGGCCCTGAAATTGACCCGACTCCGCTCGTTGATATAGCGGGAGATAAGGATTTACTTATCTTTGGTGTAACGAATGACATGACCGGTTATGTTGTCGCTCCGAATGATTTCATTCTCCATAAGACTCAGCCGTATCTTTCAAGCGGCAGAGATCGTTTCGACAGGAATCACTATCATGAAACTAACTCAATGGGATATTCTGCGGCGCAGACGCTTACCGATGTGTTTGCCGATATTATGAAGAGAGTTAAATAAAACCGTTCACCTCCCCTTGTTAAGCGAGGGGAGGACTTTTTGATACAAAAGATAAAGGCTCGAAAAGCACAGATTAAAGTATAACCCAAAGAAGGAAACCCGATGAAATACAAATATGAGTTGCATTGCCACACTGCCGAGACAAGTGAATGTGCGGCGGCCTTGGCAAAGGACACTGTTGAATTTTATAAGTCTATAGGCTACAGCGGCCTTGTGATTACGGATCACTATTCATTTCTGACATTCGGAACGGACAGCTCGTTCAAGAGGCAGATTGATGTTGACAAGTATCTCCGTGGATATCACAATGCTCTTGAAGCCGCAGGCGATGATTTTACGGTTCTGCTCGGAATGGAAATTCGATATTTCGCAACGACGAATGACTATCTCGTTTACGGAATCGACGAAGATTTTATCAGGAAAAACGGCAACATGCTGTTCAAAGGTTCTCGCCGCTTTTATGAGCTTGTAAAAGAGAGCGGAGCAATAATCGTTCAGGCGCATCCGTTCCGCCCGTATATTCACAGGGCAAATCCGAAGTATATCGACGGCTGCGAGATTTTTAACGGCAAGGATAAGGACAAGGATTTTAATCAAAAGGCACAGGCGTGGGCAAAAAAAGAGAATTTTAAAATTGTGACAGCCGGCGCAGATTACCACCGTGAAAGTCAGCGTGGAAACGCATCGGGAATTATCACCGAAGAAAAGATAAATAACAATGACGATCTTGTCAGGATTCTGAAAAGCGGAAAATATGAAATTAATATGGGCTAAGTAATCGTCGGCGGGTATGTCGGCGGTTTTGCTTAATTGTAAACTTTTTACAAATTAAGCGAAATGTATTTATTTTTTACCGATAATATGATATTATCATTATATCAGCAAACAGTTTATAAAATGAAATGGGGAAAGCATGACTTGAACTATCAGAATAAAATAATAGCCGCATTGCTTACGGTAGTTATTACTCTTTCGTCAATGCCTTTTATGGCAAAGGCGGAGAAAAAGGCCACCGGAGTTTATCAATGCGACTGGTTTGATGAGAGCCTTTATTACCCTTATGAATATGATGACGAATGGTTCTCGGACAGCTCATTTGAATACAATCATAAGCTTGCCTTGCTTGCCTTGAATATTTCAATGGCATCGTTTAATTCTTTTAACAAGAGCGACAGGGACGAGCATATCAGAGTTATGCTCAAAAATTGCGGTTTTGAGACCAAGGCTTACGGGTATGCAACCGAGGGCTATGACACTGCCGCAGTTGAAATGGCGAAGAAAACCGTTACGCTTTCGGGCGAGAAATGCACGATTGTTATTGCCGCAATAAGAAGCGGAAATTACGGAATGGAGTGGGGCGGAAATCTCAGAATCGGCAATGGTGAGAACCATCTCGGATTTGATATCGGCAAAGAAATTATTCTTAATTATATTAATGATTATTTCGGAACAGAAAAGCTCGACGGCAGGGTCAAGCTGCTTATTCCCGGCTACAGCAGGGGCGGCTCAATAGCGAATCTCGTCGGCGGAGAGCTTGACGACGGAAGCTACGCAAAAAGCCTTAAAAATGCCGACAGTATAAAGACTGCCGGTATTGCAAAAAATGACATTTATGTTTATACATTTGAAGCACCGCAGTGCACAAAAAAGAACGGTGTTGACGATTCGATTTACGGTAATATCGTAAACATAATGAACCCGAACGACTATGTTCCGAAGTTTGTTATGAAGGACTGGGGCTTTACTCACTATGGTGTAGAATATTATTTGCCGTCGGCAGAAAACTGTGCAAACTATTCGGCTTATTATGAAAATGTTTGCAAGACATTCGACACGCTGATGGATGACACGGGAAAGAAATCAAGCTCGAATTTCTACAGCGAGGAAGACTCACGCTCGGTAGGGGCAATGTTTGATTCGCTGATGTCAAAATTGGCAAATGAGATTTTTGTAAGCCAGGAAAATTACGTAAAGAAATATGAGGACGGTATCGTATTTATTGCAGGTCAATATATAGGTAAAAAGCTCAATGCCGGCAACGCACTGAAAACCCTCGGCGTAATTCTGTCGGCTGCTGCTCTCGGAATTATCCCGACCAATATGGATACAATCAAGAGCGACGGCTTCCGCTCCTATATTGCCGGCCAAATTGCGGAAAGCGATGCAAGCCAAAATCTCACCCAAAAGCAGATACAGGGCATTATTGATGTTGTTATAGCATTGCTTGAATTCGCAAAGGATAACCGTTCCGATGTCAAGGCATTGCTCGGGCAGCTTAACACCGTGCTGAACGTTCATCAGCCTTATGTAACACTTTCGTGGATGCATTCGATTAATAAAAACGATATGCTTAAGATAAACGGTGAATCGGAGAAGCCTTTGAAGGTTTCGTTCAATAAAATTGATTTGCGATATAAAGCAAATGCGAGAATCGTTGCCGAATACGACGAATCACTCGGTACACTTACATGGAAATCTAATTCCGACGGAGTGGTTTCCGTTGATAAGGACGGATTTATCTCGGCAAAAGGCGACGGCGAGGCAATCGTAACCGCTGAGCTTCATGCGAATGACGGTAAGCTGATAGATTCGGAGAAGGTTAAGGTAGCTGTGCATATGAACACGTTTGAGGTTATTGTTACGACGGTGAAGAATATTTTCGGAAAGGCGGCAGCTTGATTGAGCAGATATTTTGTTTTGATTTTTCTTATTCTCGGCATAGGTGTGGGTGCTTTGCTCTCGCTTGTGACGGATGTCAATATCTTTGTCAACATGATCGTCGGCGCACTTGCAGGTGCGGCAGTCGGGTATTTTCTTAAAGTCAGGGGTGAAAAGAATAACGATTCGAACGATACAAGAGAATAAATATTGCCTTTTCGCGGTTCAAAATCGGGAAAAGGCTTTTCTTTTTATAATTAATAGTGTATAATATTCACAACAATTTCCAAAGGAGATTTAATATGAAGAATATTCTTGTTACAGGCGGTGCCGGATTTATCGGCAGCAATTTCATTTATTATATGCAGCGCAAACACCCGGATTACAGGCTGGTGTGTATCGACGCTTTGACCTATGCCGGCAACCTTTATACCCTTGACGAGGCACGCAAGGGCAATTTCCGTTTCGTTCTCGGTGATATAACGGACAGGAAGGCGGTTTTTGCACTCTGCGAGGAGGAGAAGTTTGACGCTATAGTTAACTTTGCCGCCGAGAGCCACGTGGACCGTTCAATAGAAAATCCCGAGGTTTTTCTCAAGACCAATATTCTCGGTACTCAGGTATTGCTTGATGCCTGCAACAAGTTTGATATTCCACGTTATCATCAGGTATCAACCGATGAGGTCTATGGTGATCTTCCGCTTGACCGTCCCGACCTTTTCTTTACCGAAACAACGCCGATTCATACTTCGTCGCCGTATTCGGCGAGCAAGGCGTCGGCTGATTTGCTTGTAATGGCATATCATCGCACTTTCGGTACCCCGTCGACAATTTCACGTTGCTCCAACAACTACGGACCGTATCAGTTCCCCGAGAAGCTTATTCCGCTCATGATTTCAAAGGCTCTTGCCGATGAAAAGCTTCCCGTATACGGCGAGGGATTGAATGTTCGTGATTGGCTCTATGTTGACGACCATTGCAAGGCGATTGACATGATTCTCGAAAAAGGAAAAATCGGCGAGGTTTATAATATCGGCGGTCATAACGAGAAAGCAAACATTGATGTCGTTAAGACGATTCTTAAGGCCGTCGGTAAGGGCGAAAGCCTTATCACATACGTTAAGGATCGCCCCGGTCATGATATGAGATATGCTATTGACCCGGCGAAGATTCATGCCGAACTTGGATGGACTCCGGAGACTTTGTTCAATGACGGTATTCAGAAAACAATCGACTGGTATCTAAATAACCGTGAATGGTGGCAGAAGATACTAAGCGGAGAATATAAGAATTACAGGGGATGATTTTATGAAAAAAATAATCGCTGTTTTGCTGGCTGTCGTTATTTCAATGACGTTCTTTGCCTGTGGCAAAAAAGAGGGCGATCTCGGCAAGCAGACAACCGTTGATAAGAAAAACGGCTATACTCTTGTCGAAGAGGTTTTGACATTTAAGTACAACGACGATGAAGAAGAAATCAAGAAAAATCCCAACGCTAAAACCGATGGCTTTGTTACAAACGAGAGTAACGCTGTCGGTAAGGTCAACACAAAATCTGCCGTTCTTGATATTGCAAAGAAAGAGGTCAGCGATAAATTCAATAAAATCAATTTTGCTTTTGACCGTACGCAGGGAATTTGGAGAGTTACATTCTCAATGGACACTGTGTCGGGTGAAAAAACAACAAGCGAAAAGGTTATGACCGTCTATGTTGACGAGGACGGTTATACTTTAGCAACAATAAAAGCTTAAAATAAACGGTGGTTTAATTGCCGCCATGGATTTCAAAAGGAGCATTCAAAATGGCATTTGAAAGAAGACATGAGTTGTGGACCTTTGATATATTTCCAAAGGTAATGACAGCAGGCAAGGAAAAAACCATTCATATTCAGCCGTTCGGTGACAGACTGTTCTTTACGTCCGGAAATGAATATATCGCTGTTTTGACATGGCTTCACGGCGGCTCGGAGGATCAGTATCCCTCAACAGGATATCGCCGCAGAATTCCTGTCACGGCAACCGAGAAAGGAATTGAAATAAAGATAACGCTTCCCTATGAGGGAGAATATCATATTAAGTTCACTAATGAAGAAGATGATGATTTAACATTTGCTGTCTATGCAGTAGAGGGCGACTTGGTTGACGTTTATCCGTTTATCGGCGATTTACATATGCATACAAACTATTCCGACGGTGAGCACGATCCGGCGAATGTTGTTTCAAGCTATCGAGCACACGGCTATGATTTTCTTTCAATAACCGACCACAGACGTTATTATCCGTCACTTTATGCAATCGAGCAATTTAAAAATATCCCGACAGAAATGAATTTGGTTATGGGCGAGGAGGTTCATCTTCCGCCGATAAAAGGCTTCAGAGTTTGCCCGCACACAATCAATTTCGGCGGTGAATACAGTATCAATTCTCTTGTTGAGGACGAAGCGGTTGAAGAAGTCGGCAAGGACAAAAAGGTTCGTGCCGTTCGTGACGATTGCCCCGAGGTCATGACTCGTGAAGAGTTTGAGGATAAAATGACCGAGCTTGCAAAAGACTTTAAGGTTCCGGATAATGTTGATCCGCTTGTCGCTTCAACACTCAAATGGATTTATGACGAGATAAGAAAAGCAAACGGACTTGCAATTTTTGTTCATCCGACTTGGATAACGGGAAATACCTTCCACGATTCCGATGCACTCAACGATTGGCTTGTTGAGAATAAAATTTTCGACGCTTTCGAGGTTCTCGGCGGAGAGAATTATTTTGAACAGAACGGATATCAAACAGTCAGATATTATGAGGATAAGGCGAGAGGCTATAAATACCCCGTTGTCGGCAGCACGGACAGCCATAATTGTACGCCTGAAAACAGAAATGCTTATATCTGTTCTACGATAGTCTATTCTCCGGAAAATGAGCGCAAGGCGATAATTGATTCAATCAAGAATTTCAGGAGTGTGGCTGTTGATACAATCAGCAAAGAATTCCGCATTGTCGGTGAAATGAGATATGTTCGTTACGGTTGCTTCCTACTCAAGAATTATTTCCCGATTCACGACGATGCATGCTTTGAAGAGGGCAGAATGATGAAGCAGGCAGTTTATGGCACCGATGAAGAAAAACAGGCTGCTCTCGCTATGCTCAACCTCATGAACGGAAGAATGAAAAAGATGAGGGAAAAGTATTTTTCATTTTAATATGACGTGAAAGTGAATTTCTGACACGGAACAAATCAGCTTGAATAATAAATATGTCCCGGTTTATGGTAAAATGAAACTATCATAGGCCGGGATGTTGCATTCGTGTTAAACTGATTGAGCGTTATAAATATGCCTTGCATTTTTAGCGGTAATTTGCGGTAAAATGAAGCGGATTAGAGAAGCTGAAAACAAGAAAAAAAGCCTTATTTATCAACGTTTTCATTGATAAATAAGACTTTTAATAAGTGGTCGGAGTGGCGGGATTTGAACCCACGGCCTCTTGGTCCCGAACCAAGCACGCTACCATCTGCGCTACACCCCGACAACGCTTGAATATTATATACTATAATCTCGATAAAATCAAGTGTTTTTCTGAAAAAAGTTGAAAAAATTTTTAGAGATTCAATGAATTGGGATAACCGAAAACAGTGGAGGTCTCATACGCCGAAAAGGACAGGGAAAAGCATCAAAATACTGAAAAACATTTTGAGAAT
>ERZ779916.130-NODE-130-length-14353-cov-1.58204_pt1 | contig 14353 bp, 20 predicted proteins | sample MGYA00511546_ERZ779916 | MGnify/ENA primary metagenome ERZ779916 (study PRJEB29588, sample SAMEA2142846) | human gut metagenome | biome: human gut; feature: human-associated habitat; material: faeces | place: Denmark | collected 2008/2010 ...
ATTTGAAAAAGAAATAAAAAAATGGGTAGAATATTTTAAAGAACATAATTATGATGTAATCAAATATCCAAGAAAAATAGATCAATCAAACGAATTAATATATAAAGATGTATATATTAATTTTTATAAAGCCTTAGAAGAAGCAGATTATTTATTTGTATTAAACGAAGAAAAAAATGGCATAAAAGGATATGTTGGTCCACAAGTTTATGCAGAAATGAGCTATATAATAGTACAAAATATATTACAGCATAAGAATAAAACTATTTGGATTTTAAATGAGCCATCCAAAGAAGTTGCAAGTTATAATGAGTTAAATAATTTTATAAATTTAGGATGGATAAAATTATTTAAACCAGAAGATTAATGTAATATGTGATCAAATATTAAAAGATTTTTTGTGTCAAATTATAGTTCTTAGGCATATATCTCGAGTTATATATTTACAAAAGAGGAACTATTTAGTTCCTCTTTTATGTTAATATACTAATTGCACCAAAATAGATAGGAGTGATTTTATGAAGCTAATTTTAATAAGACATGGACAAACCCAGGGAAATATTTTAAATGAGCAAGGAATTAACCTATTTACAGGTGCATTAAATAACAAATATACAGATTTAACCGAAAAAGGGATAGAAGCCGCAAAAAAATTAAAGGATAATCCAATTATTAAGGAGATTTCTAAAGTTTATTGTTCAGACTTAAAAAGAGCTATAGATACAGCAAAACTTGCAAAACCAGGTTATGAACTTCATATAGATAAACGTTTAAGAGAAAGAAGTTTAGGCGATTTTGAAGGAAAGTATCCAGAAGATTTAGAAGATCATGAAAACTATAAAAAATACTTTGCAGATGAAAATTATAAAAAATTTAGAAGGGATTTTATTCAAAAAGCTCCAAATGGAGAAAATTATACAGATGTAATAGAAAGAACAAAAGATTTTTTAGATTCATTAAAAATGGATGAAGACATAACAATAGGAATATTTTCGCATATGCATTGCATAAGATGTATTTTCTATAACTTACTTAAATTTGAGCCAAAGGAGAAAATTTTTAATTTAAAGATAGAAAATTGTGAACCTTATGTAATAGAAAGAATACAAGACAAAACATTTAAATTAACATCACATAATTTAGATGACTTATTTAATAAAATTTGTTGGTAAAGGAGTTTTTATGGAATATAGAAAGATCAGTTTAGAAGAATTAGATAAATTAAAGAATCTTTATGCTTATGAGAACTTTGAAGAATTTAAGAAGTTAATTATAAATGATATATCAAATGGAATAAAAAATATTTTTGTTATAGAGGAAAATAAAAATTTAATTGGAGAAATAACAGTAACATATAAGTCTGATTCACCAAATGAAACTATAAAAAATATAAGAGTATATTTGGGAGCATTTAGAATTCATAAAGCATATCAAAATAAAGGATTAGGACAAAGATTACTTAAATATGTGATAGAAGAAATAGAAAAAGAAGGTATAACAGAATTTACAGTTGGTGTTGAAGATGACAATGAAAATGCAAAGCATATATATGAGAAATTTGACTTTACAGAAATAATAGATAGAGGCGAAGAAACTGTAAAAGGAAGAACTTATCAATATAATTTGCTATTAAGAAAAAGCAACACTAAAAAACTGGAAAAATTAGTTAGAAAATTTGATTTGGGCAGTAAAATTATTAAGGCAACACAAATTCATGGTGGGCTATCTAATAGGATGTATAGAGTAGAGACAGACAAAGCTGAATATGCTATAAAAAAATTAAATAAAACATTAATGCAAAATAAAGAAGAATTCGGAAGAATTAATTTTGCAGAAAAAGTATCAAAAATAGCAGAAGAAAATGGAATATCTGTAGTAAGAGCATTGGAATTTGAAAATAAAATAATACATGAAATTGATGGGGATTATTACATGGCATTTAATTGGAATTATGGAAAACATTTAGAACCAGAAGATATTACAGATGAAACATGTGGCATAGTTGGAAAGTTGCTAGCTACAATACATAATTTAGATTTTTCGAATATCAAAGCAGAAAAATCCAAAGAAATGCCAATAAGAACAATAGATTGGAATTCTTTGGTAAAGCTAGCGAAAGAGCAAAAGAAATATTATTACAAAGATTTAGTAGAAAATATAGAAATACTTTATGAAATAAATAAGAAGACGAATGAAGCTTTAGAATATGCAAAGAGTAATTTAATAATAAGTCATAGAGATTTAATAAAAAAGAATATCTTGTGGAATGAAAATAAACCGACAGTTATAGATTGGGAATCTAGTGGCTATGTAAATCCAACAGTAGAATTAGTTCAAGTATGCTGGAATTGGGCAAATGGAGATGTCGGAAAGTTCGAGTTTGAAAAGTTTGGAATAATTGTAAACAGTTATTTACAAAATGTAAAGAATTATAAAAAAGAAGATATGAAAAAACTTATATATGCTAATTTATGGGAAGCAATAGAATGGTTAGAATATAATTTAAAAAGGTCACTATGTATAGAAAGTACATATAGGAAAGAAGAAATAGAATTAGCAGAAGAACAAATAAATTATTTAAATTACGAAATAAGATATGCTATGACACAAATAGAACAAGTAGCTAATTCTTTAGAAATATAGGGATTTGGGGGACGATCCTAAAATCCCTATTAAGGTAAACTTATATGTTGAGTTTTAAATTTAATGTAGCAATACTATAAAAGGAGTCCTTATGATAGTTGAAAATAAATATTTGGAAGATATAAAAAGAATTTGGAAGGAAAACAATAGCGGATATATTACTGAAGAAAGTAATGAAATGTTAATAAATAATGATGATATATTAAAAATAGTGTATTTAGAAAATAATGTGCCAGCTGGATATATTGCAGTATATACTAAAGATGATTTTTGTAAATTAGAAAATTTCCCAGATAAAATAGGAAAAGAAGAAAATGTAGCATATATATGGGAAATAGTAACAGACAAAAATTATATGGGAAAAGGAATTGCAAGTAAACTTATGCAATATGTGTTGGAAAAATTTAAAGGATATAAAATATATAGTTGTATTGCAAAAGATAATATACCATCACTAAAATTACATGAAAAATATGGTTTTAAGGAGGCATATCAATTTACAAATGATAAAGAGCAACTAATGCTACTAAAAAATAATTAGTTTGACAATTTAATATAGTTCTGCAGTAATAAAAAATATGGAAGTAAAGGGAGTAATAAAATGGATATAGAAATTTTAAAAGAATATGTAAAAATTAAACATGAAGGACAAAAAAGAAAACAAGGAACACCATACTATTTGCATCCATTTGCGGTTGCAGATATATTAAAAGAAAAGGGATTTAATGATGATTACCAAGCTGCAGGATTATTACATGATACATTAGAAGATACAAATGCAACAAAAGAAGAAATCTTGAAATTGAGCAATAAAGGAGTTTTAGACAGTAGTGTTACTAACAAAAGAAAAAGAATACAAAATGCAAGATTATTATAATAGAATAATAAATAATGATATGGCTAAAATGGTTAAATTAGCAGATAGATATCATAATCTAAGTGAAAGTACGATGACAAATATTTTATTTAAGAAGAAATACATAAAAGAGACAGAAGAGTGGTATCTAAAAATGGCTGAAGGGACATGTTTTGAAGAAGATATAAAACAAGCATTAGATAATTTAATAAAAAGTTTATAAATTTTGATGATATTTTGATATAAAAAATGGAGAAGTAATTATGAGAAAATTAAATGTAATAATAGTTTTTGATAACGAAGAAGATAAAATTTTAATGTGTAAAAGAACCAAAGAGCCATACAAGGGAAAGCTAAATTTAGTAGGTGGCAAAGTAGAAAAAGGCGAAGATGAATTACATGCTGCATATAGAGAATTAGAAGAAGAAACAGGAATTTCTAAAAATGACATTATATTAACTAGTTTGATGAATTTTGAGTATAAACTTCAAGACATGGAGTTAGAAGTTTATGTAGGAAAATTAAATAAAGAAGTAAAATTAGTAGAAGAAATAAACAAATTATTTTGGATAGATAAAAATAATAACTTCTTTGATGTTGAAAAATACGCAGGAGAAGGAAATATAGGACATATGTTAAAACATGTAGAGATATACAAAGATGAAGTTTTAAAATAGGAGAGAATGAAATTGTCGCGATTTTTCGTGGCACTTTTGTGCTGAGCGAAGAGACAGAATGGAGAAAATATGGAAGAATTAATTAATAATATTAAAGAAAATGTAAAGATAAATATAAATGGAAAAGATTATATTGTAAAAACTAAGACTTTATATGGTATCGAAGAAGATGAAGACGCTTATTATTATAAATGTATTCTAAATACAGGAGATACATTGGTTATAATTCCAGATGATGATTTGATATATATAGGTAAAGAAATTGAAAATTTAAAATTTAGAAGGCCAGAAGAAAGTGTTTTATTTTATAACGAAAATTTATTTGTTAAAGTTGGAGATGGAAATCAATTTATTAAAAATATAGAATTTGGCACGGGTATCGAAGAAAAATGCATTTTCGAAGACTTTGTAAGCCAAGATCAAATAATAAGTTTAGGCTACTTGCCAGATGAAGAAAGAAGAGCAGATATTTTAGCAGATATAATTGATATTAAAAATATAAAGGTTGTTAAGGAGTAACATATGTTTAAAAATAAAAAAGTTGTTATATTCGATTTAGACGGAACACTTATAGATTCTATGGGAATATGGAATAGGGCAGATGAAAGTTTAATTAAAAAATTTACTAATAAAACAGTAGAAGAATTTTTTAATGATAATAATATAAATGCAAAGGATATAGGACAATTAAGAGATAGGTTGCTTGCAGAATTTAAAAGTGAAGATATTTATGTACAATATTGTGCATGGTTAAAAGAAAGATTTAACACAAATATGCCAGCAGAAGAAATTTTAAAAGTAAGATGGGACTTTGCAAATGAATTATTACAAAAAGAAGTGGATTACAAGGAAGATGCAGATGTTTTACTAAAAAAATTAAAACAAAACGGATACACTTTAGCACTAGCTACAACAACGCCAAAAGCAAGACTAGATTTATATAGAAAAAAATTAAAGAAGGTAAATATTGATGAAATATTCTCTATTATTTTAACCAAAGAAGATGTTATACATAAAAAGCCAGATCCAGAAATATATAAAAAGATAATAGAAAAATTAGATATTAAACCAGAGGAATGCATAGTTATAGAAGATGCATTAATTGGCATACAATCAGCTAAAAATGCAGGCCTAGAAGTTATTAATATGTATGACAAATATGCAGATGCAGATAGAGAAGAAATATACAAACTAGCTGATTATAAAGTACAAAATTATAGGGAATTAATAAATATATTAGATAGATAGGGATTATGTAGCACAAAAATAAACACGAAAGGAGAAAAAATTATGTTCAAACTAGTTTCACCAACACTAGAATACAAAGAAAAAGCAATAGATTTTATAAACGAATTTTATGAGTATAAATCAGATATAAACGGAGTAGGAGGCTTATACAGATATTTAGATGATTATGAAGGTTGGCTAGAAAAACTAGAAAATGATAAAAAATAACCTGTAACAGAGGAAAGAGTACCAGCAGAAACTTTCTTCTTGGTAAGGGAAGAAGATGATAAAATAGTTGGAATGATTAATATTCGTCTAGCTTTAAATGAAAAATTTAAAAAAATAAATGGTAATATAGGATATAGTATAAGGCCAACAGAAAGAGGAAAGGGATATAATAATATAAATCTATATTTAGGACTAAAAAAATGTAAAGAATATGGAATAAAAGATGTTTTATTAACTGTAGATAAAGACAACCTTCCTTCTAAAAAAACAATTCTAAGATTTAGTCCAAGATATGAAAGTGAATATTTTGATGAAGATAATCATAATTGTATAATTCAATTATATTGGATAAATGTAGAAGATGGAATTAAATTATGGGAGAAATCATTAGAAGAGGAAGAAAGATAAAAAGAGATAGTCTTAAAAAATATAAATAGAGCAATTCAGTAAAAACTTCTAATTTATATACAATAGAAAAAGGAGTAGATAATATGATAGACTTACATATGCATACAGTTTATTCGGATGGAGATAAAACTGTTGAAGAAATATTAAAACAATGTGAAGAAAAACATTTAGAATATATATCAATTACAGATCATAATAATTGTATGCAGTACAAAGATGAAGCTTTTAGTAAAAATATTTTTTCGGGAAAAGTTATAAAAGGAGCAGAATTACAAGGTCATGTATTAAATAAAAATATTGAAGTATTAGCATATGATTATGATATTGATATTTTAAATACATGGATACAAAAACACTTTTCAGAAGAAAAAGCAAGAGAAAGACGAAATAATCAAAAGGAAAGATTTTATAAAATATGTGACAAGAATGGTTTAAGATATAATAGAGACAATATAGTTTTTTCTGAAAATCCTACAGCTTTTGTGGAACGTCCAATATATATGGAAATTATAAAATATAAAGACAATCGTAAAAAATTAGGTGAATATGCTAATAAATTTGGACTATTTTTTAGAAAGGAATTAACAAATTCAGAAAGTTCATATTATATGAACTATGAGTTAGATTATCCTTCTTATGAAGAAATAATAGATAATATTCACAATGCTGGTGGAAAAGCATTTTTAGCACATCCATTTGAATACAAGTTTGAAAACACAATACAATTTATAGATGAAATAAGGAAAATAAGAGAATTAGACGGAATAGAATGTTATCATCCATCAGCAGAAGAAGAAAATAGAATAAATATTTTAAAGAAATATGCCAATAAAAATAATTTATATATTAGTGGTGGAAGTGATTATCACGGGGAACCAAAACCAGATATAGAAATAGGTATAGGAAGAGGAAGTTTACAAATTACTAAAGATATTATAGAGCAATGGCATAGAGATTAATAAGGACCAATCGGGATTTAGGGACGTTCCTATAATCCCGATAAAAGATAAATGTTTTTTTAAAGGAGAGAAAATGTTTAATTTAAAAGGAAATATATGCATTTTAGGAGATAGTATTGTCTATGGTGCGTGGGATGAAGAAAAACACGGATATGTAAATAGATTAAGGGAAGATTTAAAAGAAAATAATCAAGTAGAAAATATATATGGTCTTGGAATTCCTGGGGAGACAACAGCAGGACTATTAAAAAGAATTGATACAGAATTAAAAATTAGAAGAGTTAAAAATAAAAAAAGTTGAAATGCTAGGTGAAGAGACTAGATTATGTGTAGAAGAAATTTTAGATTTATTATTTTAAGGAGAATATTATGAGTCCATATAAAAGAGCATATCAAACTGCCAATATATTAAATAGGAAGTTAAATGTAGATGTAGAAGTAATAGATAATATAAGAGAATGCAATTCTTATGGAATTTTATCTGGAGTAAATAAGGAAAAAGCTAAAAAAATATTTAGTTATGTTTTCGATATGCCAAAATATAAAAATACGGGTTACTATTTAGGTACAAGTTTTTTGGGTGGAGAAGATATAAATGAATTTGACAAACGTGTAAAAGAGGGCATAACAGAGATTATAAGTAAAAGTAAAGAATTAAATACTATAACTATTGTAACACATGGTGGTGTATATAGAAGTATTTATAAAAATATTCTTAAAGTAGATAAGAAACTAGATCAAATGGATGATTTAGTTACTACAGAGCTTAAATACAATGATGGCAAGTTTGAGATTATAAATAAAAAAGGAATATTATTTGGTGAAACAATATAAAATAAAAAACAATTTTTAAACCGAACTTTGGTTAGTATACTAAAGTCCGGTTTTTATATATGCTACCAATAAAAAAGTATAGTTTAATAAAAAATATTTACTTTAAAAAAATATGGTGGTAAAATATAATTCCTACAGAAAAAGCTGATAAATTCTGTAAAATAATTTTTATGGAGGAGGATAGTAGTTACTTACGTTATAATTTTCAGCAGAAAGGGAGCATAAATATGGCGATGTCTAAAGGAAGAAGACGGAGGAGAAAGTCTATAAGATTCGGACGGGTTGTAGGAGGAATTATTGCATTATTAGCAATAACATTATTATTTTCGCCACTGTCAATGGAAGATAAAACTATCGAAGTTGAAGTTGGAACAGAATTTAATGATGAACCTACAATAAAATACCTTGGTTTTAACGTTTCTAAAGATGTTAAAATTACTGGTAATGTTGATACCTCTAAAGTAGGCGAATATAAAATAACCTACAAATGGGGATTAAAATCTGCTACAAGAACTATAAATGTAGTAGATACTACTGCACCAGTTATTGATATGCAGGGTGGTAGCACACTGTATGTTGAAGATTTTAATAATCTGGAAAGTCTAGACCCAGGAGTTATAGTAACTGACAACTATGATGAAGATGTTAAAGCAAAACGCGAAAGACATAAGATTAGTGATTCTGAATATGAATTCGTGTATACTGCAACAGATTCATCAGGAAACATTGCTATAGCAAAACGAAGGATTTTGAAAGCAACAGGAGTAATATATTTAACATTTGATGATGGACCATCAGATGTTACTCCAGAAATTCTGGATATTCTTAAAGAGAATGATGTAAAAGCGACATTTTTTATTGTAGATTATTCAGAAGAAGATAAGAGTAAGATTCAAAGAATTATAAATGAAGGTCATACTCTTGGATTACATGGGTTATCTCATGATTATGCTAAGATTTATTCGTCAGTAGATGCGATTACAGAGAATTTTATTGGATTGAAGGAAGAAATATTGAATGATTTCGATTATAATGCAATATACATAAGATTCCCTGGAGGAGCATCTAATACCATCAGCAAAAATTATTGCGAAGGAATAATGACAGAGGCAACTAATAAAGTAGAGCAAGAAGGCTTTACATATTACGATTGGAATGTCGATGTAGATGATGCTGGGAGTGCAAGAACAGCAGATAAAATTTACAACAATTTTGTAGCAGGAATTGCACCAAAGCGCGAAAATGTTGTACTAATGCATGATGGATATGGACATCAACCAACAGCAGATGCTCTGCAGGGAATTATAGACTATGCCAAAGAGAATGGATATGTGTTTTCAGCAATTACTGAGGATACTATTCCGGTCCAGCATGGTGTGAATAACTGAAGAGCTAAACAAAAGAAACATGATAATGCGATTATTGTGTTTCTTTTGCTATATTGACATGTAGACGAAGCTAAAAAAGATTATTGCATTTCTGATTAACTTGTGATAAAACACAAATGATGAAGACATACAGCAATGTTTAAACACTGTACAAAAATTAAAAGAATATTTTAAGGAGGTATAAGGAATGAGAGAGTTGATGCAAGAAATTTCTAAGTATATTGGAAATGAGGTATATGGAATAGAGAATGAAATAGCTTATGTAGAGGACAAGGTGTTACCTCTATATGATACTAATATTGGAGGTCATGGCAGAGAGCATATAGTAACAGTAATACTAAGAGCTTTTGAAATAATGTCAGAGTTTAAATTGAAATTGAATCCAAAGATTGTTCTAATAACTGCTGCTTATCATGATATTGGATACAAAAAAGATCCAGACAATCATGAGCAAGTTTCAAGCGAGATGTTCTTGGCAGATAAGGAAATCCAAAAATTCCTTGAGCAAGAAGAAGTTCAAATTACTGCAGAAGCAATCGTTGACCATAGAGCAAGCCTAGAATACGAGGCAAGAAGCGAATATGGTAAGTTGGTATCTTCTGCTGATAGAGAAACTTCTGTAGAGAATATGTTAAAACGTTCTTTCTTATACCAAGCAGATAAGCACGCTGACGAAAATCCATCAGTAGAACAGATTATCGAATATTCTTTTAAAAAATTGACTAAGAAGTTTGGTAAAGATGGATATGCGAAAATGTATTATCCAGACAAAAAGTATACTGATTATTTATCAGAGATGCAAGATTTACTTGATAATAAGCAAAAATTCATCGAAAGAGAAATGAAGTTTGTGCCTTTATTAAATAAGTAAAAATTAAAAATGGGATCACAATAGGTTTAACTATTTGTGGTCCCATTTTTGCCAGAATTATGAACAAGTTAGAACGAAAAGTACATATCATAAAGAGAAAAAATTCTTTGTATCTCTTCTTCTGTAACATTTGCTCTATTAGTGCGTTTATTTAGCAGTAAAACTAATCTGCTAAAATACTCATCATAATCTGGACGAGGTGTTTCTAATTGAGACGAAAGTTCAGAAGAATAATCATCACATACGAACTCAAGTGGCAAGTAATTAAGTGATGGCTGTCTTCTATAAACTTTAAAGAAATCAACGAGTTTCACAAGTTCCGGTAAAATTTTCACGAAATTATCGCATTTTTTCATGTAATTTTCATCCGGACATCTTGGAACAAAGTCTTTTCTGAAAACCTCACGTTCATATCTTTCTTCTGCAGTCAATCTGTATTCCAAAGGATGAGTTATGACTGCATATAAACCAATTTGATATGATTTTGGAATATCTGCAATAATTTTTTCAGCCTTTTCAACTCGATTGATTGATGCAGAAAAGATAACACTATAACCTTGCTTAAGAGCAAGATTTAAAAGCTCATCCCGAATATCTTTAGCAAAGCTTGTTGTAAGGTCTGCCGAGATTGTCCAATAATCGGACAAAATTTCTTTGATATCAGGGTGATAAACCCTAAACTCGTCAATATCAAGGGTAATAAATTCCTGCTCTGGAAAATCGCATTCAATTTTGACTTCTAACCCTGTTTTTCCAGCACCGGATGGACCGGTTGCAAAAACAAAAACAGGATTATTGCTTGCCTTGACATTAGCAAAAACTGAGTCTTTTATTTTTGCAAAAGCATTCCGAAATTCTGAACTTCGTGCTCCTTTCTTAGAAACGTCATATTTCTGGAATAAAAATTCTTTATCCATAATTCAGCCCTCCTTATTAAGATAAATTAATTATAAGTCAAACCACAAATTATGTCAACGAATACGTTGCAAACTAGATATTTTTAAGGTATAATATATTATCTAAAGAGATAGGAGGAAATATATGAAAATAGATTTACATATGCATACAACAGCCTCAGATGGAGAATATTCACCAACAGAAGTTGTAAAAATGGTAAAAGAAAAGGGACTAGAGATATTTGCAATAACAGATCATGATACTACAAGTGGTGTAGATGAGGCGTTAGAAGAAGCAAATAGACAAGGCCTACGTTTAATTCCAGGAATTGAATTTTCAGCTAAAGATAATGAAGCTAAAAAAGTACACATACTAGGATATAATTTGGATTATAGAAATCCTGACTTTATTGCAATATATAAAAGTTATACTGATGATAGAAATAGGAGAAATAATGAATTTATACAAAAATTTAATGAATTAGGAATTAATATAACATTAGAAGATGTAAAAAAATATGCTAAAAATGTAAATATTCGTAAACCAGAATTTGCAAAGGCTTTGCTAGAAAAGGGTTATATTGCAGATGAAGAAGAAGCATATACAAAATATTTAAACCAAGAACCGTTTAAAAGTATAAAAAGGGAAAAAGGTGAAATGAGTCCTAAAGAAGTAATTGAGACAATCAAGAGATTTGGAGGAACAGCAGTATTAGCACATCCATACACTTTAGAATTAGAGGAAGAAAATCTTATAAGAAAAATAGAAGAATTTATCAGTTATGGACTTGAGGGAATGGAATGTTTTCATTCTAGACAAACTAAAGAGCAAATGGAAGAATATGAAAAAATTGCTAATAGCTATAATTTAATTATAACTGTAGGTAGTGATTTTCATGGACCAAACGTTCATCCAAATATCGAGATAGGAACAGGTAAAAATAATAATATTGTAGATGCAAGAGTAAAAAATATAGAAAAAATAATTGGTTAAAACTTATATATTTATTTATATAAGTTTTTTCTTTTGTTATAAATGAGTAATATTTAATCTAATTGATATTTAATTATGCATGTTGTATAATTAGGCTACAAAAGGAGAAAATGAGATGTTTAATGAAATAATAGAATCAAATAAGTATGTAATAGAAAATGCAAAATATATTCAAATAAATAAGGATGAAATAAAAAAGTTTGCAAATGAAATACAAGAAATAAATATAAAAAATTGGTTATACAATTCCCCATATAATTTATTTAATGAAAATGTAGAAACAATAATTACTTTTTTACTATATTTTGAGGCAATAGACTTTTCTTTTTGGGGAAGTCCAAAATGGCAAATAGAAACAAGTAACGGAAAAGAAGATGGCTCTATGGCACTTATGTATGCAATGCTAAGATATATAAGAGAAAATAAATCATTTGATAATTTAACAAAAGAAAACTTTAAAGAATATCTAAAAGGTAATGTAGAGATTCCACTTTTTGAAGAAAGATTTAAAATTATAAAAAATGTTAATAAAGTTGTAAACGAAAGATTCGGTGGAGATTTTTACAATGCAATATATAAGCTAACAAATGATGAAGAATTATTTAAATTTATAATAGATAATTTTGAAGATTTTAAAGATATAAGGACATATGAAGGTAAAACAATATATTTTTATAAATTGGCACAATTATTAACATCAGATATTTTGCATATAAGGGAAAAAAAAGAAAATATAAAAGTAGACTGCTCACATTTAGTTGGTTGCAGTGATTATAAAATACCACAGGGCTTACGAGCACTAAAATTAGTAAAATACAATAAAGAATTAGCAGATATAGTTGATAATAAAGTAGAAATACAAGAAAATTCAGCATATGAAGTAGAAATTAGAGCAACAGTTATATATGTAATAGATGAAATAAAAAGATTATTGAATAATAAAGTAAGTGCAATAGAATTAAATGATTATATTTGGCTTATGTCAAAGAATAAGGAATTACCAAAAAGACCATATCATTTAACAAGAACTACAAATTATTAGGGATTTTGAAGGTGTTCTTAGCTAGAGGGTGATTCGAGGACGGTCCTTAAATCCCTGCAGATATATAAATTAGGAGTAGATGAAAATGAAAGTTTTATCGTTAATGGAACCATGGGGAAGCCTAATTAAAGAAAAAGTTAAATATATTGAAACAAGGAGCTGGAAGACAAATTATAGAGGAGACTTGTATATTCATACTAGTTTAAAAAAGATTCCTAAAAATGACAAAAGGATACAAGAACTAGTTAATTTATTAAAAGATAAAGATATAAAATATGGATATATAATTGCAAAATGTAAGTTAGTAGATTGTATTTATATGAATGAAGAATTTATAAATAAAATAAAAACAGAAAATCCAACAGAATATAAATGTGGGGAATATGATGTTGGCAGATATGCTTGGGTATTAAAAGATATGAGAAAAATAGAACCAATACAAGCAAAAGGACATTTAGGAATTTGGAATTATTAAATGTGAAAATATTAGAATAAAATTAAAAAGGGAAAAAGGAACGTCCCCAAATCCCGAGGAACGTACTAAATAGGAGGAATGTTCCCAAATCCCGAAGGAGGAAAAAATGGAAGTATTATTTGCGACAAACAATCCAGCTAAAATTAAAATATATGCTGATAAATTAGAACAAAACGGAATTGAATTGAAAACTTTATTAGATTTAAAAGTACCAGATAATGTAGAAGAAAATGGAAAAAATTCCATAGAAAATGCCATAATAAAAGCTAAAGGATATTATGAATTTGTAAAAGTACCAACAATTGGTATGGACAATAGCCTTTTTATAGAAGATATAGATGAAGTATATCAACCAGGAACACATGTAAGAAGAGTACATGGAAAACGATTATCAGATGAAGAAATGATAGAATACTATACTGGGTTAGTAAAAAAATATGGTAAGAATTTAAAAGCTAAATGGGTTTATGGAATGGCAATATATGATGGAAAAGATGTGAAAACTTTTACATGGTCAAAGGGGGATTTTTATTTTGTAGGCAAGCCATCACCAATTTTAAATGAGGGATATCCTTTAGATTCTATAAGCATATTGCCAGATACGGGCAAATATTTTGTGGATTTAACTAGAGAAGAAAAAGATGAATACAAAAATAAAGATGCAAAAGATGATGATGTAATAAAATTTATTCTATCAAGTTTGAACTTAGGGGATGGTCCTAAAAGTTCAAAAAGGTAACATAAAAAATGAACTTTAAGCTCCATTACTAAAGTTCAAAAATTGGAGGAATAATGAGAATACCGAATGAATTAGAAGAAAAAATAGAAAAGGAAATAAAGAATATAAGTCTAACA
>ERZ779916.160-NODE-160-length-12843-cov-5.86886_pt1 | contig 12843 bp, 9 predicted proteins | sample MGYA00511546_ERZ779916 | MGnify/ENA primary metagenome ERZ779916 (study PRJEB29588, sample SAMEA2142846) | human gut metagenome | biome: human gut; feature: human-associated habitat; material: faeces | place: Denmark | collected 2008/2010 ...
CGCAAATGCGATGATTTTAATTAAAACTTAACTTGCAGTCTTACCATAGGGCTTTGAACCCTTTGAACCTGAGCCGCAAAGGGCTCTATTATGATATAATGAAAGCAAATAGACAAGGAGACTGTATGACGACTTCATTTTATCTCTATGCTCTTTTAGTGGCGGCTCTGTCCCTGGCCCTTTCTTTCTTTGGCTCCCGCTGGATAGAGGGGCTTTATGGGAAAAACAGGGAGATTCTGACCTTCCCTGATGATGTGGAACGGCGGGGCCGGTGGCGGCCCTATGTGCTGGGCGTCCTGTTTCTGGCCTGCGGCATCCGATTCCTTTTCATGACCTCCGGCCTTCCGCTCTTCTTTCTCCTTTTTCTGACAGCCCTGCTCATCCTGATGACAGTGACAGACTTTGAGCAGTACTGCCTTTTCGACAGCATGATGATTCCCCTGGCCCTGGGCGGCATGGCTCTCACCGCTGTTTACCCATCCCTCTTCACAGACCACGCCCTGGCGGCGGCAGGGGGCGGAGCGGTGTTCCTTCTCCTGGGCATCCTTTCCCGGGGCGCCCTGGGCGGTGGGGATATCAAGCTCATGGCTTGCCTGGGCCTCTGGCTGGGCACCGACGCCCTCATCTTCGTGGCGGTGGCAGGTAGCATCTTCGGCGGCCTTTCGGCCCTGGTGCTCCTTCTTCTTGGAAAAAAGAAACGGAAAAGCGCCTTTGCCTACGGCCCCTACTTCACTCTCACTACACTAGCCCTGCTTCTTATTCGCGGATTATAATCCCTTTTTCAGGAGGTGCTCCCTATGCGTTTTGATATGTGGAAATCCAAAGCCCAGAAGGGGGCTTTTCTGGTGTTCACAGCCCTCATGATTCCCATTATCTTTATCTGCGCCGGTTTTGCGGTGGATCTGGGAAATGCCTGGGCCTATAAGTCGAAGCTGCAGAATGCAGCAGATGCGGCTGCATTGGCAGGGGCCAAGGAATATGGGGATAATGGAACAGAAACTGTAGATAAGCATGGTGACGCAGATGCACAGGCTGAGCGGTTTCTGATTGCCAATCTGGGAAATGATTATTTCAAAGAACACCTGGCTAAAGGGAGTACGGGAAAAGTCAGGTATCAGATGAAGCCTTTAGCACAAAAAGACAGCACAAAGACTTACTACAGAGTGTATCTTTCTGCACAAACGGATACATCATTTATGAAGATGTTTAATTATGATCATTTGGATGTGGGGGTAGAGGCAGTAGCTGTTGTGCCACAGCTGAAGCAAGAAAGCAATTTTGATGCATTATTTGTGGTTAGAAATAATTTTATGGATAATATAAATGGCAACCAACATGGCAATAATACAAATCCCATTTCTACTACCTATACTGGACATATCTATGTTGCCGATGAAAATAAATACAATTATTATAGAGCAAATAATGACCAAGATGGTAGATATAAGTTCTTTAAACCTGAGGCTTATAATCGGCCTTTTAATCAGGTAAAAGACGATAAAAGTTTATATGAAGAAGTGCAGTTGCTAAAAAATTCTAATTATGATGAAGCCGCCTTAAATACAAAAAAATATTTGCAAGATATTGCTGATCAGAATAAATATAAGTCAGATTCTCTAACGTTCAATTGGGATCCATCGAAGATTCCAATGAGTAGTGGGGAGGACTATGATTATTATTACATCGATACGAATCAAGAGAATGTTGATTTCAAATTGGACTATTTCCCTGCCAAATCACCGGCTGATGAAGATAAACCAGTTTACATATTTATTGAAAGGCAAAAAGCCCAGATTCAAATTAATTTGTTGGGTGATAAGAATGACACAGCAATTCATCGGCCCGTTATCTTATGCTATTTAGGTACGTCCCAGTATTATCCTAATGAGTGGGGAGGATATTATACAAATCAGCTTAAGATAGCGGGAAATGTGCATAATTTTCGAGGTACAATTTTTGCCCCGAATGCTTACGTATCTTTGAATTTTGATTCCTCAGGAAATGAAATTCATGGATCTGTGTTTTCGGCTGGTATAGGTTTGCCTACAAATAATGGTAGATTTTATTTTGAGGATCATCATATAATTCAAGGGTTTACTGGGGGATCTGGCGGTGGACAAACAGGCCCTTCCACCAAACTACAACTTGTCATCAGTGACAAAGAAGGGCTGAAATGGAGCGATGATTGATTTTTGCCATCCATCCATCCCACCACGAAAGAAACAGAAAAGCCTATCTGGGGAGTATCCAACTGAGTTCAACCGGTAGTTACGGCGTCCGCGCCTTGGCCCTCCCATTCTCAAGAGGCTTTTCCTGCCCCTCTGCTACTCATATCGCAGGACTTTTCATTTTTTACCTCCTGCGTTGAAAAAATATTGAAAATTTTTTGATTCCATGTAAAAAGACCCTGCTCATCATAAGCAGGGCTTTTTATTGACAAAAAATTACCGGCTCACGGCCATGCGAATTCCACCTCTTTTATTACTCTATCCACACTTTCTTCACTCAGGTTGCACATGGTGTTCAGTTCCAGCCTATTTTCCCAAGGCCTTGCGGACATCAGCTCTCATTTCCGTGGGGACGTTCAGTGCATCCATGGCCTGGTTGATATCCAGCCTTAAATTAACTATCAGATTTCTTACATCTTCAATTGTTTTCTGCCTTGTTACAGATTTGGTTACAGATTTGGTTACTCGTTCAGTTACTTCATCGGTTACCCTTGCGGTTACTCTTTCCGTTACTCTATCCACAATTCCTTCACTCAGGTTGCACATGGTGTTCAGCTCCAGCCTATTTTCCAAGGGCTTTTCGTACGTCAGCCCTCATTTCCGTGGGGACGTTCAGCGCATCCATGGCCTGGTTTATGTCCAGCCTCAAATTGACCATCAGATTTCTTACAGATTCTATGGCGTCGCTTCTTTTTACGGATTTAGTGACAGAATCGGTTACGGATTTGGTTACGGATTTAGTTACTCTCTCCGTTACTCTATCCACAATTCCTTCACTCAGGTTGCACATGGTGTTCAGCTCCTCTCTTTGCTCTTCTGTCAAATGAATGTTGTATTTCTCTTTCAGTATTTCATTTCTTTCATCGCCGGACATATTTTCTTTCCGGAACAGCAGCTGCAGCAGTCCTATGAGACGGTTTCTGACTTTCTCGTCGCTCAGGTAAATCATGACTACGTTCAGCAGGTCGTAGGATTTTTGATTGGCCTTGTACCGGTGAAGAAGGTGCTCTTCTTTCATGCGATAACGGTTGATGGCACTTTGGCCATTGGGAGAATCCATACAGATGAATATGCTGTAGACTTTTTTGATTTTATTATAATCGGAGCCTTCAAACTCCCGCTCCTTCTGGCTGGAAATAATGCGGCTCACATAGTACAGTGCCCTTTTCAGTATGTCATATCCAAGGGTGGAGGCTCTCTGTGTTTTCTGGGCTTCCACATTAATGATAAGGGTAATCAGGTCGCCTGATTCCGGGGCTTTGGCGTGGAAAAGGATATCAAAAGTGACCCAGCCTTCGGTAGGGCTCGATTCCTCATTCCGGTCGCCCTGAATCTTTTTCGTGACGGCATTGGTCTTGTCCTGGTTCACAGGTATCTGGCTGACTTCCGGCGTTCCTTCAATGTAGACATTGGCAATATCTTCTATGGAAGCATCCTTGAATTCGGAAACCGTGCTTTTCAGAATGTGAGCCAGTATGGATTTGTCGGATAGGATATTTTTCGCGCTCTGGTCATACCGGGGTTCGCCGTAACCCATAAGCTTGTCTTCTGCAGTGTCCATTTTCCGCACCACCTCCTTCTGTATCTATTTTATCATAGTTTGAAAAGCCCAATTTTTACAAGTTTGTCTGGCAGGTCATTCGGAAATAAATACCCGTAGGTGGGGCTATATGGTACCTGCGTCAATGCGGCCAGTACCGTCGGGGCGTGAGATTTCTCCACTCCACTTCGCTGCGGTCGAAATGACGATAGGGCGGGGGCACTTGTGTCAATCGTCACCTGCTGAAATGACGGTAAGCTGCCCGGCACCCCGTCATTTCGAGCGGAGCTGCATGCCGGTATGGGGATAAATGTAACCGGTGCTATTGAAACTCCGAGTGGAGAGATCTCCGGTCACAATGCGGCTTGTGCCATTGAGGAATGAGATTTCTCCACTCCACTTCGTTACGGTTGAAATGACGATAGGGCGAGGGCACTTGTGTCAATCGTCACCTGCTGAAATGACGGTAAGCTGCCCGGCACCCGTCATCTCGAGCGGAGCGGCAGGCCGGTATGGGGATAAATGTGACCGGTGCTATTGAAACTCCGAGTCGAGAGATCTCATGCCACAATGTGGCTTGTGCTACGGGGGGGATGAGATTTCTCCACTCCACTTCGTTACGGTCGAAATGACGGTGGGGCGGGATGGCAGTTGTGCCAATGCGGCCTATGCCATTGAGGGTGTGAGATTTCTACACAGTGGTCGAAATAACGGGGAGGCTTCTTTTAGCGCAATTTGTGCTGACGCCTTACTCTGAAAGGCTCTAAGCTGTCCTGTGTGTTCAATGAATCTTATGGCAGCAATACTGTTTCTGAATACAGCCGGATTCCTTCTGCTGAGTTTGGATGGATGAAATCGACAAGGTACTTGGAATCCGGATATAGACGCAGCATTGCATTGATACGCTTATTGGGATCTACGAAAAGGAACTCTTCTTCAGCGCAGTACTCAGCTAATGCCCGGCTGTATGCTTTGGTCATATTCATTTTGTCAGCATAATTAAGGCGTGAATTTTTGTCTCCGTCTGTACTCGTCCATGGAGCTATGAATATGAATTTTGCTTTTGGATTATGCTCGCGTACGCGGTTCACTAAGGAACGCAGTGTTGACACATATTCGGATTCGGTCATTGCACAAATTTTCTTATCACGGTAGCGGATATCGTTTGTACCAATGGCAACAACATAGACGTCAGCATCCTGATTTGCGATTTCATCAGCATTTTCCAACAGCCACTTCGATGTTTCGCCGCCCTTGGCAAAGGCAGTTGTTTTACCAGAAAGGGTATAAGCCATTGGTTCATACCATCCATAACCGCCGTTCTTTGTTCCTTCGGTAACTGAATCACCGACAAAGCATACTCTGTCTTCTCTGCTTACTATCTGATAGAAGGGGCTGCTTCGCATTTCATCTGTCAATCTCAATGGCTCTGCCGGTTCACGCATAAATCCCTTTTCGTCAAAGTATAATCTTTCTCTGATGGCGTCGATGGGCAGTTCCTGGCCCAGCATTACCTTTGTGATGTGCTTTGCGGCTTCCTTCACCCGTTCGAAATCATAGGTTGTGAGTGATTCGCGCAGCTTTTCATCTTTCATGATACCAGCGATTGGCAGGGGACGATAATTACCGTTAAGAGCTGAGGCAGTCCACATCGGGATGATGGCTCCGCCTATAATCCGCTTCGTTTCACGATCAATATATACTTCTTCCAGTGCCATACAATCGCCATTGTGCTCTCGATAAATATTGGCATAGTTACCTGGGCAGTATGCTGTGAGACGCATTTTCCCAGCTATTTCTTTCATTTCTATCGGCTGGACAGAATGGGTATGATCACCAAGGATAATATCAGCACCATTTTCATAGAAAATTTCGCACCACTTCTTCTGATAATCGTTCGGCTCGTCCTGGAACTGTTCACCCATATGGGGCAAAACTACGATTAAATCAGGGTGCTGTGCTCTTGCTGCAGCAAAATCTGCGTGTACGTTTTCTTTTACACGTTTAAAATTTTTGCTCTTCGGGTCTACGAGGAGAGAGGTCGCATATGAATGGTCGCAATCGAGTAGGTCGTCTTCCTCGTAATAGTTTGCACCATAAGTGTAGGCCAGTATTGCTATCCGGAGTCCGTTCTGATTGACTATCCGGACGCGGTTGGCAGCTTTCTCCTCCGCTGATCGGTAAGACCCTACATGGGTAAGTCCGATGGAGTCAAGTGTGTCAAGTGTTCGTTTTAAACCGGTTATTCCTTTATCCAGCACATGATTATTGGCCGCTGTTACCACGTCAAAACCTGCATTCTTGACAGCCAGACCAAAAGCATCAGGAAAATTAAGATACAGCATTTTGTCGTCATCGAAGTTTCCGGTAGAATATCCGGCAGTTTCTCCAGCCATGGGCCCTTCGAATACACCAATAGCCAAGTCGGCTGATTCAATGTATTTGCGGGTATAGTCAAACATCATATCATAGCCGTAGGCGGAATCATGATATCCGTTTTTTACCTGGTCTTCGAGTAACAGCAAGTCACCGGCAAACAGAATGCGATAGGCATTCTTATACTTATTCTGTTGCTCAGTGGTCATAACTCTGTATATGGGATTCTCTGCCGGTTGATTGGTTGTATACGCCTGAATGGCACATTTTGCCATGGGCAGCATCAGAAGAGATACAAGCAGTAGACTGTAGACGCCTTTCACCAGCATGTGCCGGCAATTCCTGCCCGGCGTCAAGAATTCTGCACCAGCGGTAATAACGGCATTAAAGGCCTGTGACACTACTTTTGTCTGCAGAATATATGTAATCAGTAATGTTGAAATCGTGGCACCAAAGGCGATTTTTAATGTAGATTCCGGAGGATATATTTCTGTAAAGGCCAGCGCGAAATACCTGTGCAGCAGATACACAGTAAGTGAATTTTCGCCGGCCTGTGTGAGCAGGGGCAGGGGCCTGCTTGGGCACAATAATACAATACCCGCTATCATCAGCGTGGCAATGAGAAATACAGCAGCACGGCCGCCAATATCCGTCATGTGCTGATAAGGGAAGAAAACCAGCGCGTCTTGAGTATAATGAAAATTTTGAATGGCCAGCATAATGGTAATCATCGCACAGGAAATGGCTTCAATACCGATAAGGAAGCGTTTCCGCTTTGGCATCGTGAATACCCTTATTATCTTTTTTTCAGAAATAAACCATCCTGTTAAGAAAAATGGATATAACGTTATGATTCGTGACAGAGCCAGAGTATTATCTATTTCGGGAAAATAGCCGATAAGCAATGCGAGCAAAATTGACACAGGCAGTATAAATTGAATCTTCGTCATGAATCCGGCTGTCAGACGCCATATGATTAGTGCCAGCAGATACCAGCAATGATAATATGGTACGATATAATTCATGTTGTGATTCATAAATCCATCGGCCAATATAAATGATCCATTAATCAGTATATAAGCAGAGACCAGCTTCATAATAGATTCTATACTGCGGGAGTGTGAGCTGTGGCTGAAATATCCTGAGATAAAAACAAAGGCAGGCATGTGGAAAAAGTATAGAATAACGATGAAAAACTGTATGCCGGGGTGCTCTGGCGTAGTGAAATCCCAAAGAAAATGCCCCAGTACCACCAGTATGATGAGAATCCCCTTCATCGTATCCCAATAGGGGAGACGCTTAGCCTTCGATATACTTTCACTCATACACTTCTTCTCCATCCCCAAAAGCATCAATTACCTAAGTTCTTTTAATTATAAAGCATCCGAAGCAGTTTCTGAAAGAATTGTTTTTAAGATGGCATCAGACTTGGTCAGTATGGTTCTTTTTCATTGAATCAAGAGTGTTTTTTCTTGGCAGGTCATTCTGAGCGCAGTAAAGAATCTCGGTACATGGAGTAAGTGAGACAAAATGGGAGTAAATACAGAGGATGGGACAAATTCGGGGGATTCCTTCAATAATATGATGGGAAAATACAATAAAAAACACCACAAGGAAATCCGGCGTCCTGACTGCCCAATGAGTTCGGTGTCTGCATGGTCTACGGCCGCTGCTGTACCTGGGGTACGACGGCGCGCGCCATACACGAGTCTCCCGTCATTTCTGCAGGATTTGGACTGCATTTCCGGATTTCCCTGTGATTTTTTGCTTTTTGCCTGATCAGGCGGGGAGTGAAAGAGGTTAACCCATGGACGCCTGCTCCTCATAATTCCATTCCCTATGGCCATCTTGGGAAAATATGATGAGCGTCTTTCCATTCCTCAGGTCTTTCACATCCCTCTACTATATAAATAACGCGAGATTCAAAAATGTGAAGGTCTGCATCCAAAATTTTTAGGAAAAGTTTCTTTATTATACTAAAGAAAGCCTGCTGCTATGCACTGCAGCAGGCTTTTTGAATGATTTCTATTTTTCTTCGCTGGGATTTTTGAAATGACCATGGGGAGGGGGAGTGGCCTCAGTGTGGCCTGAAGCAATGGGGCGTGAGATTTTGCCACTTTGCTCCGCTGTAGTCGAAATGACAGTAGGAAACTCCTTATTTTCCTTTCCCTTCCCATAAAGCACACCGCTTTTCTTGGGCATTCATGTCCTTGACCACATAGCGGGGGCGGTGTTTGGTCTCTATATAAATTCTGCCGATGTACTCGCCCAGCACGCCGATGCCCATGAGTTCGATGCCGCCAAGGAAGAGTATGGTGACCATCATGGAGGGATAGCCGGGAACGTCATTGCCCAGAATGAGCTTCTGGCCAATCATGAAGAGGCCGTAGAGGAAGGCAAAACCTGCCACGGCCATGCCGATATAGCCCCAGATGCGGAGAAGGACGGTGGAGAAGGAGGTGAAGCCTTCCATGGCCAGGTTCCACAGTTTCCACCCGTTGAACTTGGATTTTCCTGCGCTTCTGGGCGCCCTCTTATAGGTAACGATGGCGGTGCGGCCGCCGGCCCAGGAAAGGATGCCTTTCATGAAAAGGTTCCGCTCCGGCAGCTGTTTTAACTCATCCACCATGCTTCGATCCAAAAGGCGGAAATCGCCTACGTTTTCTTCCAATTTCAGGTCGCTGATGAGGTTATTCAGTTTGTAGAAGAGCTTCGCCGTCATCCGCTTCAGGAAGCTGTCGCTGGAGCGGTCGATGCGTTTGGCCAGTACCATGTCTGCTCCGTCAGCCCATTTGTCCAGCATGGCCGGAATCACTTCGATGGGATCCTGCAGATCCACGTCAATGGGAATCACCACATCGCCAGTGGCATAGTGAAGGCCGCACATGATACCCGCTTCCTTGCCGAAGTGGCGGGTAAAGGAAATGGGTGTAACCAGGCGGTCCTTTTCTGCCAGACCGCCGATGATGGCTTCCGTGCGGTCGCTGCTGCCGTCATTGATAAAAAGGATTTCCACGTCCTGCTCCTGAAAGGCGGGAAAAGAGCGGACGGTGCGGTAGAAAACGGGAATAGCCTCTTCCTCGTTAAGCACCGGTACGATTAAGGATATTTTCATGGTTTCTCCCTGGGGTCATCAACAATTCTTTTTGTGCCGTACATGGTCAAAAATCGTTCAGGCCTATCGTCATAGGCGGTGGATGTGATATCATTTTCCGGCTCATAGATTTCAGGAATCTGTATGCCCATGATACTTATGGTTGTATTGAAAATGAGGTCATTCGTGAAATATGCATCCCTGTGATTTTTTAGTGCCTGATAAATGGCAGGATGTTTGTTCATATAATCCTGTGAGAAAATCACGTACATGGGGGTATATGTCATGGGATAGATGAAATTTACTGCGTCATGGGTGAGTCCGTCATCTATGCCTTCCCCATGGTCGGAAAAATAAATTAGGGCTTGAAAATGGGGGAAGGTCTTAACTGTGTTATAAATCTTTGAAAGGACATAGTCATTGTACAGAATGGTGCTGTCGTAGCTGTTTATCAGTCCGTTTCCATCACGATATACATCATAGTTTCTAGGGTATCGTTCATCATACACAAAATGACTGCCCATCAGGTGGATGATGATTAGCGCGTGATCAGAGGACGGCAGTTCATCAAGGCCATGAAGAACGATTTCATCATAAGCGGACGTTTGAATTCTTGTGCCTGAGGCATTGCCGATATAGTTGTTAAGCCAGAATGTTTTATCGGCGCTGGAAGCTATATAAGAGACAGGTGTATCATATACACCAAATTGCATCTGATTGCTGATCCAGGCCGTATCATATCCGGCAGCACGGGCAGCTTCTATGATGGATGGCGCTTTTTCCAGAGGGATGGAATTATATTGGTTTTTTGCGCTGAGGGCATATGTTAATACCTGCACGGTCTGCGAATAGCAGGAATAGGCATTGTTAAAAAGGACTACGTTGTCATGGGATTTTATAGTGGAAAGCCAGGGTGTAGTATCACGGGGATAACCGTAAGCGCCCATATGAAGTTTATTTTCTGATTCGCCGATGACCAATACATAGACTCCGGAAGCTGGCAGGTTTTCTGCCTGGGAGGATAATACTTTTATTTGAGATTGACGGATGTCTTTTTGAAGGATATATTGATGATAGCTTTTCAAGTATTGCCGACTTCCTGTGTATATATCTGTAAACAGGTTTTCATTACAGCTATAGACGAGAAAAAGACTGGGGAAAGAGAGAATTATCACCGACAACCACTTGTGCTTATGGGATGCGAATGCAAATGTTTTTCCTGTTCTGCAGAATTTGATGAAATAGATCAGAGCTCCTATTAGAAGTATAAAAGGGAAGCAAAGAGAAATAGAGCTATGCAGTTGCAGGTAATTGACAGCTTCATGAAAATTTGTCTGACTTATGGCCAGGATGGTAGAGCTTTTTATCCAACTGTGGGTAATAATAAAGTAACTCCATAAACATATAGCAGGAATCAGCAGAGTAAAGGCAGTTATGAAACTCAGGATATGGCGGAGAAGGCGGATCTTAGTCATTCTTATTATAGCTATAAGGAGGCCGGTTACTCCTGCCCAAAAACTTATGTAAGCATAGACATCATATAAATGGATTGCCTGATTGGATAAAGATAAGATACAAAGTGGAGAAATGGCTGCAACGAAGCATAGCCATATAAAGAGAGCAGATTTTTTTGAAGGGATTATGCAAAAAATCATGCAGAGCAAACTTGTAGATAATGTAATTAATGGAATGTCTCTAATTGCCCAAAATGAAGCGTAATCACATAAAATAGAAGCATAAATATGCTCTATCAGCATGAAAAAGATGATGAATAAGAAACCTCTAAAATATGTATGAAACCTTTGCCTGCTCAAGAGAATTGTCCCCTTTGATTGTATGCTTTAAGTAAATGGATAAAGCGATTCTTTCAAATATGAATTGATAACATATCTAAGTATAATATAGATTAAATATGAATTCCACTTTGGGCATTTGGCAGGGTAAGGTGTTCAAATCAATGCTTTAGTAAGTTGCCTCTGATGTGGTATTTACTTTGATTTTTTAAAGAGAGGATAATGACAGTCTTCATGAACTTAGCCAATCATAAGATTTTAGTTTTTACATCATTGGGAATCTTTACTTTCATGTTTTTGTTGAATTATTTCTGCTATCCTTTCCCCGGTGATGATTATGTGTATTCCTTTATTTGGGAGGGGCACGCCATTGGCACTCCTTTATCAGAAGGGGCCATGCGAATTCAAAGTGTTCCTGATATTTTTACCTCCCTGGGCAGTCATTACATGACCTGGAGCGGGCGGCTTGTATCTCATTTTTTCCTTATGTTCTTCCTTTGGATTGGAAAATTCTGGTTTAACCTGATCAATGCAGCCATGGTGGTACTGCTCTGCTTCTGTATTCAATGGATTGCCCATGAAGGAAGAGTGACGGTTGGTGTACCTGCAAAAAAGCTGGCACTCACATTTTTCTGCCTTTGGGCTTTTACATTTAATTTCTCCGGTGTCATGCTTTGGATGGCAGGATCCTGCAATTACTTGTGGACTTCCGTATTCCTTCTTCTGTTTCTCATTCCCTATGTGCGCCATTATTTTACAAAAGGAGAGGTCTCCTATCCGTCGTGGATGGTACCTGCCATGGCAGTACTGGGGTTTCTGGCCGGAAATTCCAATGAAAATACGATTGGATGGATTGGTTTGACCGGACTTTTTTATCTATACCATGTTTGGAAGAGAGGAATGCTTCGATCCTGGATGATTTCCGGATTTATCGGACTGGCCATGGGCTTTATGCTTCTCATGCTGGCGCCGGGAAATTTTGTGCGATTATCAAATGATATAGGAATAAAGGAATCCGCTTTTGACCATATGACAATTATGTGGATAAGTCTTATTTTTCAGAATTTTCTCTGGTTCTATCTTTGGAAGGGGTATCGCTGGAAGTGGAAATTTCAGACTGCTGAATCGCATCATCCTTATTTTAGCCTGGCTTCCTGGTTTGCAGGAGTAAGCGTTTTTTTTAACCTGATTATGTTTTTATCGCCTATCATGCCTGCCCGGAGTACCTTTCCCAATCTGGTATTTCTTTTGACAGCGGATATGCTGATTTCCCGATGTGCAGAGATGCAGCATATCTATATAGTGCAGAAATCACTGGAAAAATTTGCTGCCCTTTTGGGAGCAGCGTATTTCATTTGGACTGCCGGTTTTTCACTGTGGTGGTATCATGAAAATTATGAATGGGAAAAATCCGTCATTTCCATGACAGAACATGCACCTCGGAACGAGGTGATGGAAGTCAAGGCATCTCCTATTTATACGGACAGCCGTTATGGTGTGTTCAGTGGTTTTCATTTAGCAGACAGCGTTTTTTCAGAGGACGAGAATTCTTGGAAAAATATGTCCTTTTCCAGGTATTACCATATCAGAGGCATTCGACTGGCAGATACGGATGGATAATAGGCAAGATTTTTATTTACTTACTATAAAAAAATCTTATACCCTTTTTCTTCCTGTTTTACAACTTTCACCTTGTTTTCAAACTGCTTAGTGTAAAATTTTACTCGGTAGGGGAATTTTTCCAGAAACAATAAAAGAGGAAAGCCTCCCATTGAGTGGAAATGTTATAATTTCCGTGCACAAATAAAACAA
>ERZ779916.167-NODE-167-length-12522-cov-3.33657_pt1 | contig 12522 bp, 17 predicted proteins | sample MGYA00511546_ERZ779916 | MGnify/ENA primary metagenome ERZ779916 (study PRJEB29588, sample SAMEA2142846) | human gut metagenome | biome: human gut; feature: human-associated habitat; material: faeces | place: Denmark | collected 2008/2010 ...
GACTGTCCTGAATTCATCCGGAACTAAACAAATTCCAATTTATCTAACCAAAAAACAAATTAAAAGGAGAAGCAAATGAACATAGCAAATGAATGGAAAGATTACGAAATATTAGATATGGCAAATGGGGAGAAATTAGAGAGATGGAAGAATATAGTTTTAGTAAGACCAGATCCACAAATAATCTGGAAAGATAAAACATTTCCAGAAAAATGGAACAAAGCAAATGCTGTATATAAAAGAAGCAACAAAGGTGGTGGAGGTTGGAATTACAAAACAAAACTTCCAGAAAGTTGGCAAATAAAATATAAAGACTTAACATTCAATATAAAACCAATGGGATTTAAACATACAGGACTTTTCCCAGAACAAGCAGTTAATTGGGATTGGATGATTAATAAAATAAAAAATGCAAAAAGACCAATAAAAGTATTAAATCTATTTGCATACACAGGAGGTGCTACTGTTGCATGTTTATATGCAGGTGCATCTGTTTGCCATGTGGACAGTTCAAAAGGAATGGTAGCATGGGCAAAGGAAAATGTTGCCTCATCAAAATTACAAGATAAACCTGTTAGATATATTGTAGATGATGTAGTTAAGTTTGTTCAAAGAGAAATTAGAAGAGGAAATAAATATGATGCAATAATAATGGATCCTCCATCATATGGAAGAGGGGCTTCACGGAGAAGTATGGCAATTTGAAAACAATATATCAGATTTAATAGAATTATGCACAAATGTTTTAAGTGATAATCCATTGTTTTTCTTAATAAACTCATATACAACAGGAATTTCGGCAGAAGTTTTAAGTAATTTACTAAGACTAAACTTAAAAAAGTATAATGGAAAAATAACATCAGGGGAAATAGGATTACCCATGAAAGACTCAAACCTTATATTACCATGCGGTATATTTGGTAAATGGGAAAAATAAAATTATGTTAACTTTATAAAACTGCCAAAAAAATATACAAAAACAAAATTAAAAGTTTTTGTATATTTTTTTTTGCTTTTTATAAACAAAATGAAAAAAAGAAAACATTTAATTGTAAAATCAAATCATCGAAACAAGAGGTGATTAATTTGATAGAAAATATATGCAATAAATTAACTCTCAAAATAAGAAAAGAAATGCCGGAAGTAGATGATGAAAGAGCAGAAGTAATAAACTATGGCTTACAGTTAGTAATTGGAGAAATTCCAAAAACATTTGTACTTTTAATAATTGCATACATATGTGGAGTTTTAGAATTATCAATAATTGCATTGCTTGCAATTATGCCATATAGACTAACATCAGGAGGCGTACATTTAAAAACACATATTGGTTGCATTATAGGAACAAGTTTATTCTACGTAGGAAGTTCACTTCTAAGTAAATACGTTGTAATAGAACCATTATATATAAAATACATACTAATAGGAATTACATGGGTGTTTAGTGTGATAATGATAAAACTATATGCACCAGCAGATACAGAAGAGGTTCCAATTTTAAGAAAAAAAGAAAGAATAATAAAAAAAAATTTATCATATATAACAATGACATTAACACTTGTAGCTTCAATAATTGTAAAAGATACAGTGCTTTCAAATTTGTTAATAATTTTAACAATTTTTCAAACAATTTGGATTAGTAAATTTACATATAAAATAACAAATAATAAGTATGGATATGAAGAATATATAAAATTAAAAAATGTAACATAATTGAACGACATATAAAAATAAAGAAAAGGAGGGATAAAAATGGTAAAATTATTAGCAAAAATAGCAGAAAAATATGCAAAAAGAACAAATACAGCATGTGCAGTATGGTTTGTGTTGCATCAACCAAAAATGCCTGCTTCACTTGTAAAAAAAGACTAATAAAATAAAAAAAGAAAGCTGTGTAAAAACAGCTTTTTTTAATTCAATTATAAATTTCCAATTGTTGTGTAAAAAACTCACCAGATTTAGTAGTAAATAAATTTAAATTATTATTTTTCTTTAAAATTTTACGAACTTCCCATAAGCCTAGCCCATGGCTTTTTCCATCAAAATCGTTTTTTGAAGTATAGCCTTTTTCAAAAATTTTATCAGTATTAACATCTTTATTTGTGTATGTATTAGATATAACTATTAATTGTCTATTTAATTTAGCCTCTTTTCTAATTGTTAAATTAATCTTTTTTATATCGTTACATTTATTACTTGCTTCTATTGCATTATCAAGTAAAATTCCTAAAACTCTTGTTAATTCATATGCTTTCATATTTACATCTGCTAAGTTAGAAAAAACTTCAACTTCCATAGAAATCCCCATATCTTCTGCTTTGTGATATTTAGAAGTAATTAAACTATATGCTGCAGGATTTTGTACTAGCTCTGGGTTTAATATAGATAAGTTATTAGATTTTCTGCAATCTTTCATCAAATCATTGTAGTAGTCCTTTAAACCATCCATATTATTAGTAGAAATATAACCACCTATAGATTGAACAATGTTTCCAAAATCATGCTTAAATCCTCTAATATTATCATATAAAATATTTAAAGTTTTATTATATAATCTTTCTTCTTCCAAACTTGCAGTAGTTTCTTCTAATTTAATTGTTCTTGCCAAACTATACATAGTAAAAACAAAATAAACTAATAAAACAAAAATGTTTAATATAGTTAAAGTAAGAGGAATATAATAACTATATATTGTAGCTAAATATGATTGAATTGCCAAAGCTAATATGCCAATAAGCATATTTATAAGTAATATTATTTTATCCTTTTTCTTTAAACTATCTGTTATATTAATATTTATAGAAAAATGAACAAAAAATTTATATAATGAATATGCTACTAAATACATTAATAATGAACAAGTTAATTTGGCAATTGGTATTTGAACAAATATATTGGTCGGAATTTTAGAAATAGTAACACACATATTTAGTAAAATAGAACCTAAGATAACAAATATTATATAAGGTACTATTTCTGCAAAAATAGCTTTTAAAATATTTGTCTTAAAAATAAAGTATACTAAAATCGGACAAGCAATTAAATTAATAAAAGTATTATATGGAGCGGGAATAGCTATCATTGATATGATTGCTATTCCAGAAAAAGAAAACATATAAATTAGTTTTTCTTTTTTTGTTGCTTTTATACTAAGTAAAGAAGTAAAAAGAATAGTTGATATATATACTTCTAAAAAAGTTAGCAAAGTACAAAAAAATAAAGTTAAATTTTGATTTTCAGTTGTTAACGCAGTCCATATTGTTTTCAAAATTTCCATTTTTAAAAACCTCCAAAATTTCATTTTTATATTTAGATCCAATAAAACAATTACTATTATTTGGGAATAAAATAGTATTGGCAATTGAATTTACATTAGTAATATTCTTAACATTTACTATAAAAGATTTATGACATCTTACAAAATTTCCTGGCAGACAATCTTGAATTTTACTAAAAGAGCTGTAAGTTTCGTAAGTACGAGTATTTGTACAAAAAACAAGTTTCATTCCATCCTTTTTTATATAGTTAATTTCATTTTGATTTATTATAGTATTATTACTTAATTTAATATATTTAGCAGGGCTTTGACGAATATCTTCCATGAGCCTTAAAATAGTTTCTTCTAGTCTATCATCAACAATGGGCTTAGGAATATAATCAAATGTTTTATACTTATACGCCATGAGAACATATTCTAAATGTCCAGTAGTAAAAATTATATATGCATTTTTATTAGTTTTTCTAACTATGTTTGCAATATCAAATCCAGTAATTTCTGATTTTAAATTTATATCTAAAATTAATACATCAAATTTATTTTTTTTAACAAACTCAATAACTTCATTTGCTTTAGAAGATTCTAAAATAATAGAAGCGTCTATATTGTGTCTGATAAATATAGATTCTAACATTTTGGAAAGTCTAGAAAGAACAGAAGCATTGTCATCGCATAAAACAAAATTTAACATATATGCCTCCTATAGGTAATATAATTAACTATAAAAAACAAAAATGAAGTTACATAAAAACAAAAAAATTACTATTTTTTTCCAAAAACAAACTAAATATAATATAGTCCAAAAAAATTTTGTTGTCAATATAAAAAATAAAATCTAACAGTTACGAGTAATTATTAACAATGACCAGAACTTCAAAAAGGAGGATCTTTATATGAAATCTAATAAAATAGCATATATATTGCTAGCAACTATAGTGTGTATATTCACATTTAGTGTGATGATGCTAAATAATAGTGCAAACCAAACAACTATAACAACAAGCACATCAAGTTTATCAAATAAAAAAATAGGCTGGGGAATAAAAAGAAATGATAACCATGAACAACCAGATTTAGGAAGTAAAAATAAAGAATTGTTAGAAAAATATGATGGAATAGCCATGGGAAATAAAGAAGAAAAAATAGTATATTTAACATTTGATGAAGGGTATGAGGCAGGCTATACCCCTAAACTATTGGATATATTAAAACAAAACAATGTTAAAGCTGCATTTTTTATAACAGCATATTATCTAAATACACAATCAGAATTAGTGCAAAGAATGATTGATGAAGGACATATAGTTGGAAATCATACAGTAAACCATAAAAGTATGCCAGATTTAGATGACGAAAAAATTAAAAGCGAAATCATGGAACTTCACAAATCAGTATATGAGAAATTTGGCTATGAAATGAAATATATAAGACCACCAATGGGAGAGTATAGTGAAAGAACTCTAGAAATAACAAAAAGTTTGGGCTATACAACAACAATGTGGAGTTTTGCATATGATGACTGGAACGAACAAAAACAAGGTAGAGAAGAATATGGGAAAACAAAAGTAATTTCTAATGTGCACAATGGAGCAATAATACTATTACATGCAAATTCTGTAGACAATAGTAATATATTAGACTCTTGCATAAAAGAAATAAAAAACATGGGATATGAATTCAAAAGTCTAGACGAATTTAAATTGTAATTTGTTTAGTTCCGGATGAATTCAGGACAGTCCCCAAAATCCCCAGGTTTGGTGATTTTAAGGGACAGTCCCTAGAATTCACCCTCACACAAATTCCAATTTTTAGAGGAGGAGAACATGAGAAATAAAAGACACACAAGATTTTATAATAAAGTAAACCAGATTTTAGAAGTCCCAAGAGAAGTAATGGAAGAAGTCCCCAAATTTACAATAATTAGTTTTGATGAAATGTTAATAGAAAATTATAAGGGAATTTTAGAATATGAAGAATTTTATATAAAGCTTAGTACAAAAATAGGACTAATAAATATAAATGGATTTAATTTAACATTAGAACAAGTAACAGAAGATGACATATCGATAAAAGGAAAAATAGAAAGTGTATCAATCGAAAGAACAGAATAAATAAGAACGGAGGATAAAAGGTGTTTTTAAAAATATTACTAAACTACATATTGGGATATGTAAATATAAAAGTTGAAGGATTTTTTATAGAAAGATTTATAAATATTTGTATAAGCAAGAAAATATTACTATGGAATATGAAAAGAGAAAAATCAACAATATTATATGCAAATATTGGAATACAAGACTATAAGAAATTAAAAAATATAGCTAAAAAAACTAAAACAAGAATAAGTATACAAAGCAAAAAAGGAATGCCATTCTTATTACATAGGTATAGAAAAAGAAAAATATTTGTTGGGCTATTGGCAATAATATTTATTGCTTTATTCATGATGTCAAAATTTATATGGAATATAGAAGTAAAAGGAAATACTAGAATTTCAAAAATAGAAATCTTAGAAGAATTAAGTAAAAACGGATTAAAAATTGGAACATACAAAGAAAAAATAAATGCGAATTCAGTTATAAATAAAATTAGACTAGATAGAGAAGATATAGCTTGGATAGGAATAGACATAGAAGGAACAAATGCAATAGTAGAAATAAAAGAGACAAGTAAAGCACCAGAAATAATAAATGAAAATGAGTATTGCAATATAATATCAAATAAAGAAGGTATGATTACAAAAATTAATGTTCAAAATGGTACTGCCGTAGTAAAAGAAGGAGATATAGTAAAAGAAGGAGATACCTTAGTTTTAGGATATTTAGAAGGAAAATATACAGGAATTAGATATGTACATGCAAAAGCAGATATAGAGGCAAAAATTTGGTATTCAAAAAAAGAAAAAGTTTTTTTAAAACAGCAAATACAAGTTCCCACAGGTGCTACGGAAGAAAAGTATACATTAAATATAAATAATTTTAAAATAAATTTTTATAAAACCCTTTCAAAATTTGAAAATTATGATACAATAAATGAGAATAAAAAATTAAAGCTACTTTCTAATTTTTATTTACCGATAGAAATAATAAAAAAGACGAACTACGAGTACAAATACGAAGAGAAAATATATACGGAAGAAGAACTTGCAAAGCTAACAGAAGAAAAAATAGAAAAAGACTTAGACGAAAAAGTATCACAAAAAGAAAACATAATAAACAAACAGACTAATATTTATCCAAACGAAGATTACATAGAGGTAGAAGTCATATATGAAGTGCTTGAAAACATCGGTAGCGAAGACAAGATAATATTTTAAAGGAATGGGTGGTAATATGGAACAAAGGAGCCTAAGGGTCTTAGATACAAACAAAACATTTTTCTCAAAATTAACTAGCACAATTACAAAAATGCTTATACCAACAAAAGTAAGCATAAATGGAATGATGATTTCTATAAAAAGAAATAATTTAATAAAGGCATATTCAAATTATGAGGTTGCCGTAAAAGAAGACGATATAGATAAAAAAGATAGCCTATTTAAAAAATATGAAGAAGCATATAGTTTATATCTAGAAGCAATAGATAAATATATAATGGATTCTGTATACAAAAAGGTTAAAAATAATACAGCATCAGAATTTGAAAAAAATGCTCTTGCAAAATACTATATGGTAGTAAGCTTAAAACAGAATCAATATATAGAATATAAATATAAAAAACAAGAATATTTACTTAAAGTAGATTACGAGTCAGTGATAAACTTAAAAAAACAATCTACAATAGATAAGTATAATGAGTTTTATGTTGCAAAAATGGACTCATTATATAAAGGACTTTTAAAAAATTATTCAATACAATTAGCAGATACTGTAAGCAGTAAAGTAGAAGAAATAAACAATATATATACAAAAATATTTAGATGTTTAGAAGACTATATATCAGATATATTACCAATAAAAATGAGAATAAATAATGGCGAAGAATATAAAAATATTCTAAACGATTACGATAAATATGAAACAATGCAAGTAGGAAAACAAGATGAAAGAGACATTATAAGAAAACAAATGGTGCTATTAGGAATTAGTAGAGAATTATTTACACATAGCCTTCCACTAATTGCAGCAGAACAATGCTATATAAAACTATTGAAAGATACAAGAAAATTATTAGAAAAGCAAGAAAGTAAAGCTAAAAAAGAAAGAACATTTGAGCTTTTAATAGAACTAATAGAAGAATATAATATACGACTACTATCTACAAAAGTATATTGGGACAAGCCAGAAGAAAGAGAAGAATATAAAAAGTTCTGGGCAAAATATAATGAAATTCAAAAAATAGAAAATGAAGAAGAAAAGAAAAAACAAAAAGAAATACTATTCTTGAAAAATGACTTAAAGAAACTAAACAGAAGTAAAAACAATTACAGTAAAGTAATAAAAATAATAAAAGAAAAATTAGTACAACAAGGAGCAATAAGACAAATAAAGAATACTTGTAAAACTATGGAGGGGAGCTATAAAAAGCAAGTAGCATAAAGCTTGCTTTTTGTAAGATTACTAAATGAAAGTTGTAGAAATAAATTTTTTGGATATAGAAGAAAATAAAGAATATGAAAACACAATAAACAAAGTAGTAGAAAAATGCTTTGAGGAAGAAAACTTGCAAAATAAGAATTTATACATAAATGTGATTTTAACAGATCCAAAAAACATAAGGGAAACTAATAAAAAATATAGAAATATCGATAAAGAAACAGATGTGCTATCATTTCCAATGTTTGAAAAAGATGAGATACCAAATATAGAAGGAAACATACCGGATGTATTAGGAGATATAGTAATATCAATAGACAGAGTAAAAGAACAAGCAAAAGAATATGGACACAGCTTTGAAAGAGAATTATCATATATGGTTGTTCACGGATTCTATCATTTAATGGGATATGACCATATGAAAGAAGACGAGAAGAATATAATGAGACAAAAAGAAGAAAATGTCTTAGAAAAATTAAAAATATTAAGGTAAGGGTGAAATTAATGGGAAGAAGAGAAAAAACAAAAGCAAAAAATGCAAATGGAGTAAAAATATTAATAATAATACTTGTATTACTATTGATAGTTGCAGGAGTATTATTTGCATTAAAAGCATTAAAGAAAGGACAAGTAGAACAAGTTAATAATGGAGAAGTTCAACAAGAAGAGAAAGAACAACCAAAATTAAAAATAGTAAATCAAAATTCTAAATCTAGACCATATGCAGTTATGATAAATAATAACCATGCAGCATGGCCACAATGTGGAATAGGTGATGCATATATAGTATATGAAATTGTTGCAGAAGGTGGAATAACAAGAATGATGGCACTTTATAAAGACCAAGATACAGCAAAAATTGGTTCAATAAGAAGTGCAAGACATTATTTTATAGATTATGCAGAAGAAAATGATGCAATATTTGTACATTGGGGAGGAAGTCCACAAGCATATTCAAGACTAAATTCAATAGATTCAATAGACGGAATAGCACTAGAAGGATCAGTATTCTTTAGAGATAAAACACTAAAAAGAGATTTAGAGCATACTGGATTTACTAGCATGAAAAATGTAAAAGAATATGCAGATAAAAAAGGTTACACAAGAGATACTAAAAAAGATTTATTATTAAATTACAGCATAGAAGATATTGACATGAGCAATATACCAAATGTTCAAACAGCAGATAGTGTAAGTATAAAATACTCAGATTATCATACAACAAGCTATAAATATGATGCAGATAAAAAAGTATATTATAGAAGTATGGCAGGAAAGCCAAATGTTGACTTAAAAACAGGAGAACAATATACAGCAAAAAATATAATAGCATATGCAGTAGATAACTACACATTATCAGATGGAGAAAATAAAGGAAGACAAGATATAAAAAATATAGGAACAGGTAAAGGATATTATATCTCAGAAGGAAAAGCAATTCCAATAACATGGGAAAAGAAATCACACAGTGAGCAAACAGTATATAAATACGAAAATGGAGAAGAATTAAAAGTAAATGATGGAAATACATTTATACAAATCTATCCAACAACAGGATCAATAAGTATTAAAGCAAATGAAACAACACAAAACGCAGTATAAATATATAAAAAGAGACAAATTCAAATTTTTGAATTTGTCTTTTTTTCTCTAAAAAAATATGATAAAATAATTGCGTAAAAACAAATAAATAAGCGAGGTAAAAATGGAAAAATTTAAATCAGGATTTGTTTCAATAATAGGAAGAACAAATGTAGGAAAATCAACACTAATAAATAGCTTACTAGGAGAAAAAGTAGCAATAACAGCAAATAAATCACAAACAACAAGAACAGTAATAAAAGCTATAATAAATAACAAAAATTCACAAATAATATTTACAGACACACCAGGAATACACAAACCAAAAACAAAATTAGGAACAACAATGAATGATAATGCGTGGTCAACAATTCCAGAAGTAGATATAATTTTATTTATAGTAGAAGCAACATCAAATGGTATTGGAAAAGGAGACCAAATGATTTTAGAAAAGCTTAAAGAATCAAATAAAAAAGCAATACTAGTAATAAACAAAATAGATTTAATTGAAAAGGAAAAACTTCTAAAATTAATAGATTTATATAATAAAGAATATAATTTTGTTGCAACGATTCCAATTTGTGCAACACAAAATGAAAACACGAATAAAATAATAACAGAAATAGAAAAAAATCTTCCAGAGGGACCAGCATATTATGATGTAGAAGAATATACAGACCAAACGGAAAGACAATTGGTGGAAGAGCTAATAAGAGAAAAAGCATTAAGATTACTTGACCAAGAAGTACCACATGGAATATATGTAGAAGTAGAAAAAATGAAATTAAGAAAAACAAGCAAAAATCAAGATATATACGACATAGAAGCAACAATATATGTTTTAAGAAAGTCACATAAAGGAATAGTAATAGGAAAAGATGGAAGCATGTTAAAAAGAATAGGAACATATGCAAGACAAGACATTGAAAAAATGTTAGACACAAAAGTAAACCTAAAACTATGGGTAAAAATAAAAGAAGGTTGGCAAGATAATGACAGCATAGTAAAAAAATTTAAAAATGAATAAATTCATATAAAAAAACAAAAGATAAAATTAGAGGTAAAAGTACATATGCAAAAAGAAAAAAGGAAGTGTTTAATATGCTAAAACAAATTGCATGGAATACCTTTAAAAATACAGGAGATATAAATATATATTTAGAATTAAAACAAATAACTAATATAGAAGAAAATATGAAAGTAGGAAATTATGAAACTATTGAAAGTAAAAGGAGTAGTAATTGCGGAAAAAATAGTATCAGACTTTGATAAAATAGTTACAATACTAACACCAAATATACGGAAAAATAGAAGTTGCAGCAAAAGGCTCACGAAGACCAAGGAGCCTTCTTCTTGGTGCAACTCAATTTTTGTGCTTTGGAGAATATCTTTTATATAAAAGTGGTAAAACATATAGCATAAATTCGTGCGAAACGATAGAGATGTTTTACAATATTAGAACAGATTTGGACAAGCTACAATGTGCGTCAAACATAACAAAAATAGTAAATGAAGTAACAACAGAAAATCAAAATACATATAGAGTATTGCAACTATATTTAAACACACTTTACACAATATCAGAAACAGACAAAAACTTAAGCCTTGTAACATCTACATTTGTATTAAGACTGCTATCAATAATAGGATATAAACCAATAATAGAAGAATGCCAAAATTGCAAAACAAAAGATGATTTAAATTATTTCAGTTTTAAAGATAATGGACTAAAATGTAAAACATGTGGAAAATTAGACAAAGGAGCAATAGAAATAACAGACACAACAAAAGATGCAATAAGGTACATAATACTTGCCAATCCTAAAAAACTATTTTCATTTAACGTACCACAAGAAAGCATAAAAGAATTGCAAATAATTTCAAAAATATATTTACAAGAAAAACTAGAAAAAGAATTTAAACTATAAATAAAATTCATAAAAATTCTTGCTAAATAAAATATATTAATATATAATACAAATACAAACACTTTGAAGGGAGAGATTTTTATGAACATAACAATAACAGGAAAAGAAGTAAAGGCAACAGATGCAATAAAAGATTATGTAGAAAAAAAGATGGAAAGAGTAGAAAAATATTTTGATGGAGATATAGATGTTTCTGTTACAATAAAAACAGAGGGGACAGAACAAATAGCGGAAATGGCTGTTAAAGTAAAACAAGACTCATATAGAGCAGTAACAGCACACAAAGATATGTACGCATCAATAGATAAAGACATAGATATATTAGAAGGACAAATAAGAAAATGGAAAACAAAAAAAGATAAAGCAAATAAAGAAGATTCTATAAAAGCATTAAACAACTTACCAACAGAAGGAGCTGTAGAAAACGAAATAATAAAAACAATTTATTATGATTTAAAACCAATGACAGCAGAAGATGCAAAACTAAAATTACAAGAAAAACCACAAGACAGATTTATAACATTTATAAATCAAGAAACAAACAAAGTAAATGTATTGTTTAAAATGAAAGATAACAAAAACTTTGGTTTAGTAGAACCAGAAGCATAATAGATTATAGCATTTTTATATACTAGGAAATGAGAAATTTTCTAGTATATAAAAATAAAGAAGGCAGGAACTTTAAGTTCCTGCCTTTATGTATAAATACACAAAAGTAAAAACTAAAAATTCCTGCTAAAACTAAAATAGAATTAATAACTATTTCATGTTATTTTCAGCTTGTTGGATTAATTTTTTAACCATGTTACCACCTATTCTACCAGCGTCTTTTGCAGATATATCACCATTATATCCGTTTTTTAGGTTAACTCCAACTTCGCTAGCTACTTCATATTTGAATTTTTCTAATGAAGCTTTTGCTTCTGGAACTAAAGTTTTACTTGAATTTGATGCCATTTCTTTTCACCTCCTAGGACTGAAATTAATCATTTAAAAGCAACATTTGCTTTTCAATAATTATGATGTACATAAAAAGATTTTTTAAACTAGAAATTTTTGTAAAAATTATTTGTATGTTGAAATTAAACAAATTGGTGTAAAATATGTATATTGCAAAGCCTACGATGCCTTTGGGTCGCCGATGGCGCCATTGACGATGACCATCTTGCGAATACCTTGATGATGCAGGTTTTCCACCAAG
>ERZ779916.170-NODE-170-length-12437-cov-1.77233_pt1 | contig 12437 bp, 9 predicted proteins | sample MGYA00511546_ERZ779916 | MGnify/ENA primary metagenome ERZ779916 (study PRJEB29588, sample SAMEA2142846) | human gut metagenome | biome: human gut; feature: human-associated habitat; material: faeces | place: Denmark | collected 2008/2010 ...
GTCTTTTCGTCAGCGTCCTCTGTTGAATCAAGGAGAGCCTTAACAGCCGGGATAGCGTTAAGAAGTGCAACGCCGCCGCCTGCAACAGTACCCTCTTCAACGGCTGCCTTTGTTGCCGAAAGAGCGTCCTCAATACGGAGCTTCTTGTCCTTCATTTCGGTCTCTGTAGCGGCACCGACACGGATAACAGCTACGCCGCCCGAAAGCTTTGCAAGTCTTTCCTGAAGCTTTTCACGATCGAAGTCGGAAGTTGTGTTCTCAAGCTGTGACTTAATCTGAGCAACTCTGCCCTTGATCTCGTCCTTATCACCTGCACCGTCAACGATAATGGTATTCTCCTTAGAAATCTTAACCTGACGGGCCTGACCGAGCTGAGCCATTGTTGCGTCTGCAAGCTCAAGTCCGAGGTCGGATGTGATAACCTCGCCGCCGGTAAGGATAGCGATATCACGAAGCATTTCCTTACGTCTGTCGCCGAAGCCGGGAGCCTTAACGGCAACGCAGGTGAATGTGCCACGGAGCTTATTGACAAGGATTGTTGAAAGAGCCTCGCCCTCAACATCCTCGGCGATAATAACAAGCTTCTTGCCTCCCTTGAGAACCTGCTCAAGAAGCGGAAGAATTTCCTGAATGTTTGAAATCTTCTTATCTGTGATAAGAATGAGAGCGTCGTCGATAACTGCTTCCATCTTATCGGTATCTGTTACCATGTAAGGTGAAATATAGCCACGGTCGAACTGCATACCTTCAACGATATCGGAATCTGTAACCGCTGTCTTTGACTCCTCAACGGTGATAACGCCGTCTGCGGTAACCTTTTCCATAGCCTCGGCGATAATCTTGCCGATTTCCTCATCTGCGGCCGAAACCGTAGCAACACGGGCGATATCGTTTGAAGATGTAACAGGCTTTGAATTTGCCTTAACAGCCTCAACGGCTGCGTCAACGCCCATCTTGATGCCCTTCTTGACTACCATCGGGTTTGCACCTGCGGCAACGTTCTTCATGCCCTCACGGACAAAAGCCTGTGCAAGAAGAGTAGCGGTTGTTGTGCCGTCGCCTGCAACGTCATTTGTCTTGGTTGCAACTTCCTTAACGAGCTGTGCACCCATGTTCTCGAACGGATCCTCAAGTTCAACGTCCTTAGCGATTGTAACGCCATCGTTTGTGATTAACGGTGAGCCGTACTTCTTGTCAAGAACAACGTTTCTGCCCTTGGGGCCGAGTGTGATTTTAACTGTATCGGCAAGCTTATCAATACCTGCCTGGAGAGCCTTTCTGGCTTCTTCTCCGTAAATAATCTGTTTAGCCATGATTGAATTCCTCCTGTTATTCTACTATTGCAAGAATATCGCTCTGACGAACGATGATGTACTCTTCTTTATCGAGCTTGACCTCTGTGCCTGCATATTTGCCGGTGATTACCTTATCGCCGACCTTAACATACATTTCAACCTCCTTGCCGTCTACAAGTCCTCCCGGACCTACGGCAAGAACCTCAGCGATCTGCGGTTTCTCCTTAGCGGAAGAAGCAAGAATGATTCCACTCTGTGTTTTTTCTTCAGCCTCTGTCATCTTAACAACAACACGGTCTGCAAGCGGTTTGATTTTCATTGTGAAAGCCTCCTATAAAAACTAAATATTTATCGTTTTAGCACTCTTGTTCCCTGAGTGCTAAATATATTATAGCCCGATTATCGTAAAAATCAAGTGTTTTTGAAAAAATTAACAATTTGATAATATTTTCTGCAAATAACAGGAAAAAACTCTTTACCGAAAGCGAATATGGTGCTAAAATATCCGTAGAAAAGGCAGGTGTTGATATGGAAATCGGAGTTTCCTCCTCGTGCTTCTATCCGGCGCTGATTGAGGAGTCCTTTGAAGCGGTCGGACGCTCGGGAGCGAAAACGGCGGAGATATTTTTTAATTCTGCCTGCGAGCTTGAGAGCGAATATCTAAAGAAGCTTTGCCGAATCAGGGAATACTATGGTATACAGGTGCGCTCGATTCACCCTTTTACATCGGCATTTGAGCCGTTTATGTTCTTCAGCAATTATGAACGGCGCACAAATGACAGCATTGATTTTTATAAGCGATATTTTGCCGCAGCGAATATGCTCGGTGCTCAGCTGGTTGTTCTCCACGGAGGAAAAAGCCGAAAAAGATATTCCCCTGAATTATATGCCGAGAACTATCTTAATTTGCACAATGCGGCAAGAAAAGAGGGCGTTTTTATCGCTCATGAGAATGTAAATAATTGCCTGTGCTCCGACCCTCACTATATGAAAAAGGTTGCCGACCTTGTAGGTGATGATTTCAAAGCGGTGCTGGACATCAAGCAATGCCGCAGAACAAATCAAAACGAATTTGAGTTCATTAACCTGCTCGGCGGCAAAATAGCTCAGGTACATCTGAGCGACGGTACGGCAGAGCACGACTGCCTTGCCCCCGGCGCAGGCGAATACGATTTCAGAAAGCTTTTCAAAGCCTTGAAGGCTCACGGATATAACAACACCGCCGTAATCGAGCTTTACCGTGACAATTTTAAAGATGAGAACGATATAATAAATTCACTCAAATATCTGCAAAACACAATAGACGGCAATGTATAAGTATATTGCAAAAAGCACAGAGTTCAAGCTGATCTCTGTGCTTTTTCTATTATTCAATTATTCTATTTCCTTGAGCGTCTCCGCCATGTTAATTCTATCTATCTTATACCTGATAGGCAACGACGAAATGAGCGATATCAATGAAATAATAGCAATCGTTACAAGATAGCTCCACCATGCAATCGAGCTGCTGTAAACGATGTTGTCAACCGAGATAAAGCCGACCAAAACCTTATGAAGGAAAATTCCGGCAATCAATCCGATTACAACTCCGTAAACAGTTGAAATCACGCTTTCACGGATAACATATATCAAAACCTCGTGATCGCTAAAACCGATAACCTTAATGTTGGCAATTTCTCTTGTACGCTCGCTGAGGTTTACGTTAGAGTTTGTGTACATAACTATCAACGCAAGCAGACACGCAGAAAGAACAAACATCATAACGACAGCAAGAATTCGGCTTATGGAAACATCAACGGAGCTTGCCATCTCGGAAGCGGTTGACGCACCCGTTACAATATCTTCCTTAAGGAAATCGGAAGCGAGATTTTTTATATCCTGCTCGTCAACATATGACTTTGCGGCAACGACTATATACTTGCACTGCGGCTCCGCTCCGAAAACCTCTTTATAGGTTTCATCGGTCATATAGACATAATGATTGGTATAATTCGTCACAATTCCGCTGACCGTTGCGCTTCGCTTCACGCCGTCTGATGACGACAAATAAATCTTTCCGCCGACATTTATTCCGAGATTCTGAGCCATCTGACTTGTTATAATTACATTACCCTTGCCAAAATCAAGGCTGCCGGCAGTCAATTTAAGATTAACATAGTCTGAGATTTCTTCGCTGCTTTTCATTGTGATAATGCTGACCGTTCGCTTAACCTGCGCCGTTTCACCGGCAGAGGCAAATGCACTTCGGTTGCAAAAAAGTGTTGCATTTTGAGTTCGTTGGTCGCTCTGAATTTTCTTGAGCACCTTTGCGTCGTCCTGCTGCGGAGTTCTGAGAACAAACATTATATCATACTTAAACACTCCGTCATCGGCATACTGTGCACCGGAAACTGCCGTTGTTGAATTAATCAATCCGAGTGAGGAAAGAATCAAAGCGGTGCAGCATGCAATACCGAGTGTTCCGGCTGTTACTCTCTCTCTGCTTCGTGAAACCGTTCTTGCAACAACGATCATTCCGTAGCTCATTTTTCCCCAAAGACCGGGGATTTTTTCCAATATATGACGGCGGTTATAAGCGATATTTTTCGGCCGCATCAAAATCGCCGGGTTGTGCCTTATCTCATGAATGACGGCAATCAACGTCGCCGTAACAATCATTATAAATGAAAGTGCAATTCCGAAGAAAACATAATCCGCAAGGAAAACAGTGCCAACATTCGGAACGCTGTAAGTCATGTTGTAAATTGAGCAGATTACAAACGGGAGCACGCATGTGCCCATAACGGTTCCGGCGAAAATTCCTATTATCCATGCGAGCAAGGCGTAAAGAAGGAACTTGCATGCAATGGAAAGATTTGAATATCCAAGCGCTTTCAAAACGCCGATTCCTTTTCTTTCTTCCTCAACATTCTTTATCATGATAACAAGACAAGCTATCATAGCCGTGAGGAAAAATACAATCGGGAAAACAGTCGACATTGACTTGATATTTTCAAGGCTGACGGCTAAGCTCCCCATTCCCGAAAAATCATTTCTCGGGATCGCATTCCACCTGAGATTTGCAAGATTGTTGAGTGTTGTCTGATAATTTCTCAGCTCGCCGTTCAACGTATCGGTTTTACTGTCGATATCATTTTTCAGCTCTGTGTATTCATCATCAACCGTTCCATAGCGGCTTTTCGCAACCTTTAAGTCATACTCGGCCTTTGTGATTTCAATCGAGCTGTTCCTTGCGGCAAGCGTATAGTTGATTTGCGCCTCTGTCACACGTCTTTTGAGAGTTTCAATCTCCTCGGCTTCGCTTTCGACCAGGGAAATGAGCTTTGTGAGGCTGCTCTGACCTTTCGTCAGCTCGTTCATTGAAGAAACATATTTCGCAAGCGTAGCCGAATCCGCATCATAATTCTTTTTGGCAGAATTATAATTTGTCGCAGCGTTCGAGCACTCGGTTCTCAGAATATCTCTCTGTGACTTTGCCGTTGAGAGTGCCGTTCTTTCATTTGAAAGGGCAAGCGAATAATTCTTCTTTTCGGTTTCCTTTTTCGCCTTTTCGGACTTAGCCGCCGCAAGCTGAGACTGTGCGTTTTCAAGCTCGGTCTTTCTCGAAGTCAGCTCTTTTTGTGCCCTTGAAAGGTCGCTGTTGAGCTTTGTCCTTTTGCTCAATGCCGAAAGCTTTTCTTCATTCGTCGCTGCGGAATCGGAAATAATATCATTCTGCTTTTTGATGTCCGCTTTGATACCGTTAACAACGGAATTCTGATAATCAACACGCTGATTATAATAGCTCATGTTCGAGTTGATTGACGAAATTGTCTTATCAAGCTCCTCTATCTCGGATGTCAGCTTTGAAATTGTCGATTCATAGCTTGAAATATTGCTTTCATGGCGAGCTATCTCGGCATTTTTTGCGTCAAGCTCGCTCTTTTTGTTTAGATAATTGCCCTCAAGCGAATCCAATTCCGTTTTGGACGCAGTATGCTTTTTGTTAAGATCGTCATACAGCTTTTTTAACTCACTGTAGCCCTTTATTTCAGAGCTTTGACTGTCTCTCGATTTAACATGTGCATCATAGCTTTTCCGGACGGTGGAAAGCCGACTTTCAAGGCCGCTTAACGTTGATGCGGCAGATTTTGTTTTGCTTTCATTTGAGGCTTTCAGGTCTTTTAGTATCTTATCCTCGCTGTCAACATATTCCTTAAACTCTTTAATTGACGCTTCTTTTTCTTCAAGCTGCTTGCTGCTCGTTTCGGAAAAAGCTTTTATCTCCGCCTCTTTGTCCTTTATCTTCTGCGTATACTCATTTTTCAACTCAACGAGCTTTGAATCAATGGCGTCCTTGGAAATCGCTCCGATTTGCTCGGCTATAAGGTTGGTACGGTCGGAATATTCGTCCGAGAAAGTATCCAAGGCGTCGGAATACTTCATCTTAACGGCAAGCTCATTAACCTCGCTTGAGGAAAAAGCCTCCGGCAAAACATAAATATATGAATCAAGATTTCCCGTGCCGAGCTTCGTCTGTCCTCTGTCCAGTGAGATGTAAATCGGCGACGTAACTGTTCCGACTATTACAAACTTAGTGCTCTCTAACGAAACTCCCGCACTGCTGTCGGCGTCGTTTATATTCAGCGTCTTGCCGATCTCGATATCGTCATAAAGCTCGGCTGATTTCTCGTCAACGACGCACTCCCCGACCTTCTCGGGCAATCGGCCCTCTTTGAGGTCAAGACGGTTCAAAAATGTTGAATCTTTCTCCCCTTGAAGAAACTTCTTTTCCTTTTCAACATCAAGAGAGCTTATTCTGAAAACAAGCTCTGTACCGTTTTTATTAACAAGCGTTTCTCTGCCAAGGGTTGCATAACCGTCAATGTAGCTTGACGGCATAACCTGAGTAACATTCTTTATATTTTTAATTTTTTTTATATCTTCGTTCGTGAAAGGAATTGACGATGAAACATAAACGTCCATCAAATTATTCCGGTCAAAATACTCGTTCGCCTCATAGTTCATAGCCGGGCTTGCCGAGTTTATTCCGACATAAAAGCTCATTCCCATCGCAATAATTATTGCAACCGAGAGGAAGCGGAGCTTGTTGGCGGCAATGGAACGAAGAGCTTCCTTAATGAGGGTTTTCGTCATTACCACTCTATCCTTTCAACCGGCATCGGCGTATCATTAATCTCAATTTTGCTTATTTTTCCGCTTTTCATCGAAATAATCCGATCTGCTATCGGTGCAATCGCATGGTTATGGGTTATTATTACTACCGTCATTTTCATGATTTCGGAAACCTTTTTGATAAGCTTCAAGACCTGAATTCCCGTCTCATAGTCAAGCGCACCCGTCGGCTCATCGCAAAGAAGAAGCTTGGGCTTTTTAACCAATGCCCTTGCAATCGCAACTCGCTGCTGCTCACCGCCCGAAAGCTGCGACGGGAAAAGATTGGCTCTTTTCTCCAGTCCGACAAGCCTCAAAAGGGCCATGCAGTCAACCGCCTTATCGCTGAGGTTGGCAACCAGTTCAAGATTCTCGACCGCAGTGAGATTCGGCACAAGATTATACGACTGAAAAATAAATCCTACCTCCTGCCTGCGATAAAGCATCAGCATACGCTTACCGAAATCGGTTATTATCTTGTCATCTACAGCAATCTGGCCGTCCGAGCATCTGTCCATACCGCCCAAAACGTTGAGAAGTGTGGTTTTTCCCGCACCGCTCGGGCCGACAACAACGCAAAGCTCACCCTGTTCTATGGAAAAGCTGACCCCGTCCAGAGCATTTACCGTCTCCGAACCGGATTTATACCTTTTATATACATCTGCAAATTCAATGTAACCCATAATACACCGCCTTTTCGGCATTATAAAAATTATCCATAATAATTATACAACACATAAGCGCTGTTTGCAAGAAATAACTTATCTCCATATAAAATATTTTTATACAAATATTACCATGTGAACAAAAATACTTCCTTTATTTGTATCATTACGGTACAGTTTTGAAAATTTTCCTTGATTTTCATCTGTAAATACACTATAATGTATTTATAATTTACAAACGTATAATTCTCTAAGGAGGACTCTTAATGAAAACGTTCAAAAAAGTCTTGGCTCTTGTTCTTGTCGCCGTGCTTTGCTTTGCACTCGCTTCATGTAGCATGGTTGATGACACCGACATTACAAAGGATAACATCAAAATCGGTGTTATCGTCCCCGGACAGCGTGAGGATGCGGATGATTATGTTCCGGACCTTTCAACTCTCCAGTGTCTTTCTGCCATTGATGATCTGCTTTCCTTCAATGCAGGTATTAACAAAGACAGATTCCGCTACATTGAAAACGTTGATCCTTCGGACGAACAGGCAGCATACAACGCTATTCATTCTCTTACAAACCAGGAGTGCTCAATAGTTTTTCTCGCCGATCCCGGCTATATGACCGCTGTTAACAAGTACGTTGCAACCTCTTCTGACGGAGATGCTCAGAATTCAAAGGTTCAGTATATTGTATTTAACGGTGAAGATAACGGAAAGAACATACATTCCTACACTGCTAATATCTCCGGTGCGGTTTATCTCTCCGGCGTTGCCGCAGGTCTCAAGGCTAAGGAGCTTAAGGTTCCGAAGATAGGTTATCTTCTTCAGTCGGCAGACAGCCTTGCTCTCCTCAATGCCTTTGCACTCGGTGCAGAGTCCGTTTACTCAGAGGTTAAGATTGACGCACGAGTTTGCAAGGACGTAAAAGCCGATTGCCATACTCTCGTTGCAAACGGAAATGTTGTTATCGCTTCCGATTTTTACAGCCAGGAGATTGCCGACAACCGTGAAGATGCATTCTTCTGCGGATTCGGTTCGGATAAGCTTGCCGATAATGAGGGCTTTATCTGTGCTCCCCGCTACGACTTCGCTCAGTATTATCTCAACACCATAAATGAGGTGCTTGACTATGATAACGTTGAGTATGATGAAAACGGCAAGGAAATCGACAAGTCAAATGCACTCCCTGAAATTCCTGCTTACAACGGCGACTACAAGGGCGGCGCAACATACCTTTCAAGACTCGGCACAGCTGCTGCCCCCGGCACACAGGAAGCAGTTGACAGCACAGAATCAATGATTCTCAACGGTACACTCTCTCAGAAAGTCAGTGTAGCCGTTCCTGTTGCAGGCGTTACACTTGCAAAATAAAACCGTATAAAATTCAAGACGGAGGTCAAATTTGATCTCCGTCTTTTCTTATGCCTTCTATTTATATTTTGTATTTATTTTTTACATTGCCGTCAAAATCTTTCCAAAGAAATTCGCCGCCTTCAAGTATCATATATCCGTGACAGCTGTTCTCCTTCGGGATAGAAACCGAACCCGGGTTCATGTATACATAGTTTTCGTGCTCAACGCATTTAGGAACATGGGTATGTCCGTGGAGAAGCACATCTCCCCTTTTCATCGGCGGCACATTGTTTTCATTATAAATATGTCCGTGAGTCAGATATATCATTTTCTCGCCTAAATCGAGCAATGCATAATCGGCAAGAACAGGAAATTCAAGCACCATTTGGTCGACCTCGGCCTCACAATTACCTCTGACGCAAAAAATTTCATCTTTCATTTCATTGAGCATTGCAATGACCTTCTTGGGTGCATATTCGTCCGGCAAATCATTTCTCGGGCCATGATAAAGCACATCACCCAGCAGAATAAGCCTGTCTGCTTTTTCTTCTTTGTACTTTTCAATGAGCTTGCGGCACCAATACGCACTGCCGTGAATATCCGATGCGATCATCAGTTTCATTGCTCACATCTCCTCTCCAAACGTTTCTCTTTTAGCTTTCACAAGCTCCTCAATAAACATATTGTCAATCTCGGACAGCGTGTAATCTTTGCGATGAATAAGAACATCCTTGTAAACTCTTTTATTATCCCTGCAATACCTTTGAGTGAGGCCGTACCGTTCAAGCAGCGGACAGGGAATCGGCGATGACCACATAAAGGTCTCATGGTTCTCGGCCAGCAATTCAAATTGACTTGCACGCTCAAAAACAAGAATCTTTCTGTCGGAATTATCGGGAAGTTCCTCTTTTTTGACCTCTGAAAACGGGAGCGACGGCACATACGGGTCGGCGTGGCTTATTTCGGTATACGGCTTTAAATCCTTGCAGAATATTTCACGCAAATCGTCGTATGTCACCTCGTCCATTTGCGCAAGCGGACTGTCCTTGTGAAAAAGAAGCTTGTAACGGAACTCGGCTATCAGCTCGTACTCCAGCCCCTTTTCATCCATCATATTTTTATAGTATTTATCAAAGCTCTCGGCATAGCGAACTATTCCGAGCTTGAATTCGTCATTGAGCAGATTTTTAATTGCACGCAGGGCGTTTGTTTCCTTATAAAAAAGCTCCGCATACGTTCCCTTTTCGATAAGCTTTGAAAATTTAGCAAAAGCGTCGGCAATATAGCTTGCTCTCGGAACAGAGATCGAAAACTGAGTTTTAGCGGCATGGTCGCCGCTGAACATGTTTTCAATCGCATCAACCTGTTTTAATACTGTCTTTGCATAGCGGACAAAAACCTCACCGTCGGGTGTCGGGAACATTCCTTTGGCACTTCTTTCAAAAAGCGTTACTCCGAGACTTGCCTCCAAATCCTTTATGGCACGGCTAAGAGCAGACTGACCGACAAAAAGCTTTTCGGCAGCCTTGTTAATAGACTTTGTCTCCGCTATTTCTACAGCGTATTTCATGTGCAACAGGTTCATATTCCGGCCTCCGTTTACGATATGATATTATATAGTATATCATAAAAAGTTGTTTTTTCAATAGAAAGAACCGCAAAGAATATTTTTAACGGCCTAAAATACGGCCAAATAGTATCTAACCTTTACAAGTCGAATCTACATTATTTTCATGCACGGATTTATGTATAAAATATTTTTCCGAAATTATTTAAAAATTGTTGCATTTTTTATTATTTTATAGTATAATATATCCCGTCGAACATTTGTACGGATACGGAGTGTGATTATTAATGGTTGATAAACAAAAAGCTCTTGAAACAGCTATCGCTCAGCTTGAAAAACAATACGGAAAAGGAACAGTTATGCGTTTGGGACAGAACGTTGCCATGAACGTTGAGGCCATCTCGACCGGCTCAATGGCTCTTGATGCCGCAACAGGTATCGGCGGACTCCCCAAGGGCAGAATTGTCGAAATATACGGACCGGAATCTTCCGGTAAAACTACACTTGCCCTGCATGCGGTCGCCGAAGCTCAGAAAGCCGGCGGTGAAGCCGCCTTCATCGACGCAGAGCATGCGCTTGACCCCGTTTATGCCGCAAACCTCGGTGTGGATGTTGACTCTTTGCTTGTTTCCCAACCGGATAACGGCGAACAGGCTCTTGAAATTGCCGAAGCTCTTGTGCGTTCGGGTGCGATTGACATTGTTGTCGTCGACTCGGTTGCCGCTCTTGTTCCCCGCTCGGAAATCGAGGGTGACATGGGTGATTCCCACGTCGGTCAGCACGCAAGACTTATGTCGCAGGCTCTCAGAAAGCTCGCAGGTGCAATCAACAAATCGAATACAATCATTATTTTCATAAATCAGCTTCGTGAAAAAATCGGTGTTATGTACGGCAATCCCGAAACAACGACCGGCGGCCGTGCGCTTAAGTTCTACGCTTCGATGCGTATGGATGTCAGAAAAGCCGAAACGATCAAGGGCGCAAACGGCGAATTTGTAGGTTCAAGAACCAGAGTCAAAATCGTCAAAAACAAGGTTGCTCCCCCGTTCAAGGAGGCCGAATTTGATATCATTTACGGCGAAGGAATTTCCAAGGTCGGAGAGCTTCTTGATATTGCCGTCGCAATGGATATTATCCACAAGAGCGGTGCATGGTTCTCTTACGGCGACTCACGTCTCGGACAGGGCCGTGAAAATGTTAAGGAGCTTCTGAAGAACGATCAGGCTCTTTATGACGAGATTAAAGCAAAGGTCTATGCCGATAAGGACAAAATGCTTCAGGCATGCAAGTCCGGCTCTACGAAGAAAGGCGTCAAGGGCAAGGCTGCCGCAAAGCCTGCCGCAGATGAAGCACCGGCAGAAAATGTTTCCGCCAAAGCCAAGCTTGACATAGCTGTTGATGACGAATAATGAAAATCACGGCTAAAAGCGGACGCAAGGATAAAATACATATATATATCGACGGAGAATATCTGCTGACGGTCGACGAGGTTTTCTGGTTTTCCAGCGGCTACATCTCCGGCGATGAAATAAACAAGGAAGAGCTTACTGCCTTTGAGGAGGCGGCAGGCTCTCGCCGTGCTTTTAACAGTGCACTGAACAGTCTTGATTACCGTGACCATTCGGAAAAGGAGATACGAGCGAAGCTGTTGCGAAAGCACGATGCGGATTATGTTGACGAAGCTGTTGAGAAGCTCATTGAGCTTGACCTTGTCAACGATGAACGCTATGCCGAAAACTATGCCCGTGAGCTTTTTGAACACAAAAAATTCGGTAAAATGCGTATAAAATCCGAGCTTAGAGCAAAGGGAATCTCCGCAGACATAGCAAATGCCGCCGTCGAAGAGCTTTTTGACGAGGAAGAACCCGATAATATTCAAAGAATAGTTGATATTATCGGCAAAAGATATTATAATAGAATGAATGATGAAGTCGGACGAAAAAAAGTTTTTTCCGCTTTGCAAAGAATGGGATATTCTTTTTCCGATATTCGTGAAGCAATGAGCGAATTCTCCGATGACGAATATTATGAGGATTATTAAATTACTAAAGGTGATTTTATGAATTACAAAGTTGGAATGATTTCTCTCGGCTGCCCCAAGAATCAGGTTGATGCCGAGCATATGCTTGCAATGATGGATGCCGAGGGTTGGGAAATTGTTGATTACGTTGACGGCTGTGACGTCGTTATCGTTAACACCTGCGGCTTTATCGAGAGCGCCAAGACCGAAGCCATTGAAAACATTCTGGAAGCCTGCTCCTACAAGCAGCAGAACCCGGAGCTGAAGGTCATCGTCACCGGCTGCCTGGCTGAGCGTTACCGCAGCCAGATCGAGGAGGAGATCCCCGAGGTGGACGCTGTGGTGGGCTGCGCCTCCAACAAGGCCATTGATACCATTGTGGCCCGC
>ERZ779916.171-NODE-171-length-12390-cov-1.52777_pt1 | contig 12390 bp, 10 predicted proteins | sample MGYA00511546_ERZ779916 | MGnify/ENA primary metagenome ERZ779916 (study PRJEB29588, sample SAMEA2142846) | human gut metagenome | biome: human gut; feature: human-associated habitat; material: faeces | place: Denmark | collected 2008/2010 ...
ATAAGTTTAAAGGAAAGTTCTTCTTTTCGCTTTTGGGCATGGCATTGGGCACGGCAGTGTGTTATCTTTTCGGTTCGCTCTGGCTTGCATACCAGGCAGGCATGAACCTCAAGCAGGCACTTCTGGCCGGAGTTATTCCCTATATCGCCCTTGACTGTGCGAAGATGATAAGCGCCGTTCTTTTGGGCAAGCAGGTTAAACCGCTTATAAACAGATAAAAATGAAACTGTCGCATCTTTCGGTGCGGCAGTTTTTTTGCTGATTTTTCCTTGCCGCCCCGCAGGGGAGACGGGTGACACTCTTTCGCCTGACCTAGGGTCGATGTGGTCATCGACCCATACGGAATGTTCATTTTTTAAACCTCGTTGCACCAAGAAAGTCTGTAAAAAAGTATATATTGAATTTATTTAAGCATTGTAAAAACCGCCCCTTGTGAGAGCGGTTTTTCTTTATCAATAATTCAATTCAAGCGTATCGCTGAACTTTTGATTGTAATAATTTTTAATGTAGCTGTAAGTGAATTTTTCGTCCTCAAGAACAAATCCATGCTTTTTGATAATATCCTCAGTGCACTTTGCAAACGGGAGAACACGAACATTTGCATAGTCCTCGTCATAAACCGTTACGGTCGGTATGAGCTTTGCCGAAGTAACTGTGGATTTGTTGTTCTTCGCATCTTTTGTAACGGTTATATCGGCGATTCCTCCGAGGAAGCTGTCTGCGCTTTCTTCAAGCGAGATGACCTTGCCGAGAGAGGGGATAACCAGAGCCTGTTCGCCGTCGCCGTTTGCTTTGAATTCAAATTTTTGCAGGTCGTTTTTGCCTGTTCCGACGATAATATCCGCACCGTATTTCAAAAGCTTGTCAATAATCTCATTCTGACTTTCGGAAAGCGAGCTTTCGGATTCACCGTCCCAGTGAACGGTAACGCATACAATGTCGGAGGCATTCTTTGCACTCTCAACAAGCTGCTTCATCGTTCCGTCAAGCTCATCATCCGTTGTGCGATAATCGGAAAGGTCAAGGATTCCGATATCCGTATCCTCGGAAAGCTCGTAATCGCCGAGAGACTGGGTAATGCCTACAAACGAGACCTTGATTCCGTTTACTTCCTTAACCTGAGGCTTCATCATTTCTTCTTTGTTCTCATAGAGCCCGGTCAGAAGCGCACGGCTCTCATTGGCCTTAAAAAGCGCAATGTCGTTGATCACACCCGAAAGACCCATATCCATGATGTGATCGTTTGCCTGATTGAAAACGTCAAAGCCGAGGCCGATGAGCTTATCGAGCATTTGGTCGGGCGTGTTAAACGCAGGAGCTGCCGAAGGTTCGTTTTTGTCGTCCATAACGGTGTTCTGACTGATTACGGCGAGGTCGGATTTGGAGATAATCTCTTTGATTGAGTCATAAGCCGAGGAAAAATCATATCCGCTGCCGCCTCCCTTTTCGTTCGCCTGCGTATAAACTGTTTTGTATACCACGTTATCTCCGGCTATCATCAGTCTTGCGGTGCTTGCCGAACCCGGGTTTGACGGCTCGGCAGTTGTTGTTTCGGCATCCTTGCCGGTGTATATCGCACCGTTCTTGATTCTCGATTTATCAATAACAATCATCATTGCGCTGACAACAATCGCAATGCAGAGAATACAATTAAAAGCTATCAGAAAAACTTTTGACTTCGTCCATTTAAGGCTATCCTTCATATAAACATCTCCGTGAAAAAATTCTTTTTTATTTTATCACAAAGTTATTCTTTTTGCAACCACACAGCAGCTTTCTTTATAATACGGGATGAAATAAACAGCCGGAACGATAAATAGACAGCCCAAAAACCACGGCAAAAAGCTAAGCTTAAAGCGAACTATTTCATGAATATGACCGTCAAGCAGGTTTTTACTTTGTTTTATTGCCGTCCGTGCACCGAGCTTCGGGTTTGATGAGAAGAGATATTCTGCGATGAAATACTTTTGCATTGCAATGAAATAGAATACTGCTCCGCTGACTGACAGCAGAACTGCTCCGCCTGTCAAGGAAATAAAAAGATACAGCTCCAGCCCGCCTGTGCCGGAAAGATAGTAAACCGACCAGACAAGAATTGCCGCCGGGAGGAAAAATACGATTGCCCAAAGACTTTTGACGGTAAGCAATAATGCCTTGAAGTAAAAAGCACGCAGGGAATTCTTCGGCCTGAACCAGAAAAAAAGACGCTTCGTATAGTTCTTTTTGTTGGCTGTTATGCCGCCGTACCATGCTTTCTCACCGACCGAAACGGAGCTGTAAATCAAAAGTGCGGCAAAGCTCAGAATGACAAGGATGGCAAAAATCGCTATTGTAAATCCGAGGCCTGCATTTCTTAAAAGGTCGGAAACGAAGATAATGCCGAAGGTTAATGCCGTCATCAGAACACAAAAAATGAGGGGAAACAAGACTATTAACAAAGCTTTTATACGTTTTCCTTTAATGAACGCTTTGCTCTCTTGCTTGATCAATGAATTATTCATAATATCACCCATGGAAATTTTTGTCCGAAAATAATTGGTTTATTCACTAAGCTTGTTGCAAAAAAGGATTTGTCAGTGTATAATTGTTTCAAAGAAATTGAGGTGAAAATATGAGCAGCTTTGAGAAAATGATATCGCTTATAATACCGTTTTATAACTCGGAAAGCACTCTGCCGAGATGCCTTGCTTCGGTTGAAGGACAGAGCATTGATAAAAATTCGATTGAGGTTATTCTCGTCAATGACGGCAGCGACGACGGGTCTGCCGAAATTGCAAAGGATTTTGCGAGCAGAAACACGTTTGCGACGATTATAACACAGCCGCACGGCGGTTCGGCAGCGGCAAGGAACAACGGAATTACCGCAGCGAGGGGAAAATATATCGCTTTTCTCGATTCCGACGATATGCTTTCTGCCGACGCTTTGAAAAATTCTTTTGATTTCTTTGAAGAGAACGGAGAAAGAACGGACATTGCAGCTCTTAAGCTTGTTCCGTACACTAACTCAGGCAGAAAAAAGTGTGAGTTTAAGTATGAAAAACGAGCCTCGGATATATACGATTTGAATGAGGAGAGCAATAAATTCATTTGCCCGAACGGTGTGAATATCATCGTGAAAAACAGGGGAGACGAAAACATCCTTTTTGACAGCTCTGAGGACTGTGACCTCAAAGCGGCGGAGTTTTGCATCCAATGCGTAAGGGATAAAATGACGGTCGGGTATGTTGACGGCGCAGAATATTGCAAATTCAACAATCCGTCCGGCGAGAGCAAGGCTTTGAAATGCTCAATTTATTTTGACGTTTTTATTGGCAAGTGGGAGGATATTTTCGCAGGCTTTGACAGCGTTCCGGATTATGTTAAGTCTCTATTCGTTGAGGATATGCTCGGTAGAATTTCCGGCGACTATCTTCTGCCGTATCACATTGAGGGCGAAGCCTATCGTGAGGAAATCGGACGAATCGAAAAGCTTCTCGAGACGGTCGACGACGATATTATTATTAATTTCCCAAATGCACCTTTGATGAACAAATATTTTCTTGTTTCTATGAAATACAAGGGTGAGCTTGAAGCTGTTACCGGGGATAATTTAAGGCTTGTTCACGGTGCTGAGGTTTTATATGAAGCCGAGAGCGTAAAGCTTGTGCTGACGAAGTTCAAGGCCCGTGAAAGGGGCGTTGAGGTCTGCGGCTATATATCATCTCCGATATTTGATTATTGCAGAAAGCCGACCCTTCTTCTCAGGGAACGCAGCGAAACTATTCCGCTTGAAATCAGCGAATGTTCGTTCTGCTACGACGGGGCGAAGATAAGAAACAATACTGCCTGGGGCTTCAGAACAGTGATTGAGCCGGACAAGCGCAAGTCTTTTTCCTTTACAGTTGAGATAGGCGAGAGGTCGTACCCGGTCGATTTTGAGTGCGGCGAATGGGTTCCGTTCAATAAAAAAAGAAATACCTTTGTCATGAACGGCATAAAGTGCAGGATGAGCGATAGGTGCTTTGTACTCGAAAGTGCCGATAAAAAGGCTGAAAAGGCTTACAAAAAATCCGAGCTGAAAAGGTATCTCAAAGCAAACAAAAAAGTTTTTGCCGTTCGATTTATAAATTATCTTATGCCAAAAAAGCGGATCTGGCTCTACCACGACTGCAAGGGTGTCGGGGTTGACAATGCGTATTATCAGTTCGTGCACGATTTTGCAACTGACGACGGAGTTGAACGCTATTATGTCGTTAACGGTTCGATTGAGGCTGTAAAGGATAAGTTCACACCCGAGCAGCAGAAGAATCTTCTTGCGTTCCGCTCAACGAAGCATAAGCTGATGTATCTGAATGCAGAAAAGGTTATAACAGCTTTCATTGAAAAAGAAAACTACCTTCCTTATTTCAGCGATATTTATTCCGAATACATTGACCTTTTCTCGGGAGATGTTTATTATCTCCAGCACGGTGTTTTGCACGCACATCTTCCGTGGAAGTATTCATATGACAGACTTGATGTTACAGGCGAGGTCGTTTCTACGGATTACGAGGTGAAGAATTTTACCGAGAATTATTTCTTCCCCGAAGAGGCACTCGTCAAGAGCAAGATGCCGAGATACGATTATTTTGACGTTGACGAAAGCAAGTCAGAAAACGTTATCCTTTTTGCGCCGTCATGGAGAAAGTATTTAATCAGTCATAAGGGCGAGGGCGGCTGGTCGGCCGACAGGGATAAATTTATTCAATCGGAGTATTACAAAAAAACGCAGGCGTTTCTCAACAGCGACAGGCTCTCGGAAATCTTAGAGAGAAACGATTGGAGGCTTGAATTTAAACTTCACCCGATTTTTGCACCGTATAAGGATTGCTTTGAACTTAAAACGGACAGAGTGAAGTTTGCCGACGGCAGAGCCTCGGACGAATATAAAATCTGCATTACCGACTATTCGTCGTTTGTCTTTGACTTCGTTTACCTCAACCGTGCGATTATTTATTTCATGCCCGATTTAAAGGAGTTTAAGGCCGGTATGAATGATTACAGGGAGCTTGATATCCCGTTTGAAAAGGGCTTCGGCGAGTTCACACAAAGCGAAAGTGAGCTATGCTCCGCAATTCAGAAAATCATTGATAATTCCGGTGAGCCGATAAGTCCTTATAAAGAAAGGAACGCCGATTTCTTCTTTGATAAAGACAAAAATGCATGCGATAAAATATACGATTTTATTATTTCAAAATAATTTTACAAAAGCTTCTTTCATTAACGGGAGAAGCTTTTGTACATTTTACATGTTTTACATATCTTAAAAGCTATTTACATAACAAATTAAATGTATTATAATTAAACTATAAAATTGCTTTCAAGCAATGTTCAGAAAGGGGCAGTTCTATGCAAACATCAGCTGTTTCATCAGCATCTATTTTGGAACAACTCAACAGTACGCCCATGTATCTCATTTGCGGCGGAATTGTAGCGTTTGTTGCAATAGTATGCGTAATTTTCCTTGTGCGTGCCTATAAGGCCGGCGTTGCACTCGGAATGGACACAACAAAAATGAAGAGAGTGATTGTTTCGAGTGCGACCTTCTCTGTTTTGCCGAGCGTCGGCATTCTTTTGGGTGTTATCGCTCTTTCGGGCAGTCTCGGAATTCCGTGGCCGTGGCTTCGTCTCTCTGTCATAGGTGCCTTGCATTACGAGACACAGGTCGCTCAGGCGGCGGCCGAGCAGGTCGGTATGTCAAAGCTTTCCGCAGCGGAAATGACGCCTAAATCCTTTGCTACCATCGCATTGCTCATGAGCATATGTATAATGTGGGGCATGATACTTTCGATATTCTTCAATAAAAAATATTCAAAGAAGCTCGGTACGGACGGCGGAAGCTCAAAGGCAGGCTTCGGCGACAGGGCTATGACGGCTATGTTCATCGGCCTTGTCAGCGCATATATCGGCAGCTATATCGGCTCGTTCGTTTCCGGTAACGGAACATTCACCTTCACCGGCGATTGGCTTCCGCTGGCGGTTGCCGCCGTTTCTGCCTTGGTTATGGCTTTGTTCGTTTTCCTCGGCGAAAAGAAAAAGCTTGCCTGGGTCGATAACTTCTCCATCGCAGGCAGTATGATCGTCGGAATGGCTTCGGCCGTTATTATCGGCATATTGGTTAAATAAGGAGGTGCGATGATGGATAAAAATAACAACACTGTATGGGAAAAATACAGTAAAACAACTCATTTTATCGGCAGACTGGTCAGTGCAATAACCGTTATTATGCTTGTCGGCGCACCGTTTTTGATCGGCAAATATCTCGGTGCTTTTCCTGATATTGGAGCGGTTGGCAAGGCTTTCTTCTCCGTCGGACTTGTTTGGACGGTTTCGAGCGTTGCCGAGTTTCTCATTTATACTCCGATGCTCGGCTCGGGCGGCGGATATCTTGCCTTTATTACAGGCAACCTTATTAACATGAAAATTCCGTGCGCCGTTACAGCGAGAGACATGGTCGGCGTTAAGAGCGGAACAAAGGAGAATGAAATTATTTCAACTCTTTCTATCGCAACATCGTCGCTTGTTACAATTCTTGTGCTTGCAATAGGCGTGCTTGCACTCACTCCGCTTCAGCCTTTGCTTCAAAGCCCGACGCTTCAGCCGGCTTTTGACAATGTTGTTCCGGCGCTTTTCGGTGCAATGGCATACAAATATTATCGCAAGAACATGAGCATTGCCGTTGCTCCGCTTGTTGTGATGAGCGTACTGTTCATGCTTGTTCCGTCGCTCGTAAGCTCAACGAGCTTTATGATTATTCCCGCCGGCGCAATAGCCATAGGAATTTCATACTTCATTTATAAAAAGAGCAAGGAGGCTTAAAAAATGAAGTATTTGCTTATAATCCTGGCTGTGATTGTGCTATTATTGCTGATTGCCGTTATACGCACACTTCTCATGCCGAAGAAAAAATCCGATTACAAGGCTGACGAGGATGAGCAGGAATCGCTTCGCCTTGCCGAAAAGCTCTCGGAAATGATTAAATATGACACAACATCTCATGAAAATGTTCATGAGGTTGAAAAATTTCTCGGTTTTCACAAGGTGCTCGAAAAGCTCTTTCCACTTGTTCACGAAAAGCTTGAAAAGACCGAGATCGACGGAAACCTGCTTTTCTATTGGAAAGGCGAAAGCTCCGAAAAGCCTATCCTTCTCATGAGCCATCAGGACGTTGTTCCGGCCGAGGGCGAATGGTCGCATAAGCCTTTCTCCGGCGACATTGAAGACGGCAGGGTTTGGGGCAGAGGAGCGGCAGACACAAAATGCACTGTTATGGCATTTTTTGAAGCGGTTGAGGAGCTTCTCAAGGAGGGCTACACACCGCCTGTTGATGTTTATCTCGCTTCCTCATGCACCGAGGAATGGGCAGGTGACGGCGCACCCAAAATTGTCAATGAGCTGAAACGGCGCGGAATTGAGCTTTTTCTTGTCTGCGATGAGGGCGGCTGCATAATCACGAATCCCATCGGCGGTGTTAACGGTAACTTTGCTATGGTCGGTGTTTTTGAAAAGGGTAAGGCGGACGTAAAGTTCACCGCTCACAGCACAGGCGGCCATGCGAGCGCACCTACTAAGAACACACCTATCGCAAGGCTTGCTTCGTTTGTTGATGACGTCGAAAAACATTCACCGTTTAAAAAGAAGCTTCTTCCCGAGGTTGCGGCAATGTTCACAACTCTTGCGCCTTACGCTTCGTCATTTGGCATGAGACTTCTTCTCGGCAATATTTGGCTCTTCAAGCCGCTGATTATTGCCGCTCTGCCTGCAATCAGCGCACAGGCCGGCGCAATGCTGAGAACGACAATAGCCTTCACCACTCAGTCCGGCTCGGATGCGTATAACGTCATTCCTCAAGAGGCGACGCTCGGTGCAAATATGCGTTTTATTCCTCATCAGGGCGAAAAGGAAAGCCTTGAAATAATTGAAAAGCTTGCAAATAAGCACGGCCTCGATACCGAGGTAGTACATTCAAACGACTATACTAAGCCCGTTGATATCAACGGCGAGGCATTCAAGCTCTTTGAGGGCGTTATTGCCGAAACATTCCCCGGCCTTGCTTCAAGCCCCTATGTTATGACAGGCGCAACGGACGCACAGTTCTATCAGCCTGTTTGCAAGAACTGTATTCGTTTTGCTCCGGTTATTTACGGCCCGGATCAGATGAAGGGCATGCACGGACTTAACGAATGTATTGAATATAACTGTCTGCCGGGCGCAGTAAGATTCTATCAGAACCTTATCAAGGCTCAGGGCAGGAAATAAAGGACGGAGAAATACATGAAGGTTACAAACTGTGAGGATTGCAACAACTTCGTTTATGACGAGGAGAGCGAGACCTACTATTGCGAAATGGAGCTTGACGAGGACGAATACATGAAATTCGTCAGCGCATCATTCTATAACTGCCCGTATTACGACCCGTATGATGAATACAAGATTGTAAGAAAGCAGAACTAAAGTCACATAAATCATTCGGAAAAGCAGGGGATTTTTATTGACAATTCCCTGCTTTTTGCTATAATATAATTGAATTTAATATGAGGAGGAAAATATATGAAAAAATTTTTGTTCAGAATTGCGGCAATATTTGTTTCGGTTTGTCTCATTTTATCGGCGAATATTTATTCTTCAGATTTGCTTTCTGTCGGTGCTCTCAGAGATGATTTACCCGATGCGGAAGTTTACGGATATTGCATTATCCCCGACGGAACAAAGACAATTCCCGACGGCAGATACTCGGAGAAGGACTTTGATTATCTCGTTCTCAACGAAGGTCTTGAAAGCATAGGCAGCGAAGCGTTTGTTAATAATTGGTTCTTTGTCAGTGTTTATATTCCCGCTTCGGTTAAGTCGATCGGCGAAAAAGCATTTGGTTACGATTCTACCGGATTTAAACGGGATGGCTTTGAAATATTCGGTCAAAGCGGAACGGAAGCCGAGAGATACGCAAACGCCAACGGGTTTAGGTTTATTACCGTTAACTGTGACGATTCGTCGGGTGAGAACATCTTGACTATCGACGATTCCATTACACCGAGCTTCACATACAGCAAGACATTCGACAAGGTTATTGTTAATCCCGGTGCGAGTCTTTATAGCGGAGATTTCACGTATTCCGTTGTAAAAAACATTGTTTTAAATGAAGACGATTCCGATAAAAAGATAACATTCTACGGCGATGCATTCGCTGATACGGAAATCGAAACCATCTATGTCCCCAAAAATGTTCAATTTCAAATGTATGACAGTTGCATTTCCCAAAATACTTTTTCTGGATGTAAAAACCTTAAAACGGCATATGTCGCCGGCAATATAAGCTATGGTATGTTCACCGGATGTACTTCACTTAAGGAAGTATATTTTACTCCCGATAATATTGCAAACGAGGTTGATGATCATGCTTTTGACGGCTGCACTGCGCTTGAAAAGGTTGACTTTTCAAGAAACAGAAAGACAGGCATGAATATCGGATATTATGCTTTTCAGGATTGCAAAAATCTTAAAGAATTGATTCTCGACGAAAATATGATTTGCTACGCATCATTACGTGACGCTGTAAATTTAGAAAAATATATTATCTACGGTCAGCCGGAGGTTAGTTTTTCGATAATGGATTCGTCTTACAGTTCCAATGCAACGTTATACACTTCAAGGCGTTTCTTTAAAAGTGAAACGAGTTTTGCCGATTTTGTCGACAGCAAATCAGAGCCAATGTACACAATTTCCGAGGTAAATTATACCCCGAATTACGGCAGCTTTAATGAGTACAGCTTCACCGTTGACGGCAGAGCCGATAAGATTCAGGTTATCGAGGAAACCGGTGCGACAAGAACCTTCAATAGAAATGCAAGCAATGTAAGTATCGTCAGCTATGCCGACAGATACACGCAGGTTAACGATACATCACGAGAGCTTAGATATGAGGTTTGGACGGTGCGTACAAGACTTACGCCGGACGCAAATCTTCAGGTTCACTCAAAATACGGCTTCGAATGGTCAAAATATAACTTCAAGTTCGCAGTCCAAAATTTTTACTCCGATCCGACGTTTAAATCGGCTGAAATCTATCCGAAGGAAAATTCTAATGAAGCCTTTTGCAGGATTATTACAGGTTTGGGCGTAAGCAAGATTCAAATAGTGTATGATGACGGAGCAACGTCAACTATGGATACCTCCTCCGCAGCATTAAATATGAGAATAGAAGCTTTTGTATATGCATTTAATATCAAGGCACATCACAAGGGAATAAATAAGTATAAGATTTATTACAAAACGCCGGCAGAGGGTTGGAAATATGCAACAACCCTGACGCATAAGATTTGATAAAAATGAGAACACATTCGATTTTCGGATGTGTTCTTTGTTGCATACAATAAACAGCCTTCGACTGACTTTCATCAAATCGGAGGCTGTGTTTATTAATCTTTTTTAATCAATCAGATAATACCGAGGAGATTTGCAATCTTTTCAACAAGGAACTGAACGATGCCGAAACCGTGAGACTGGATAATACGTGTAAACATGTCGCCGAGCGGACCTGTGAGTATCCAAGGCATATCGGGTATATCCTTTTCCTTTGCCTCTCTGCCGTCATACCTAAGCTCAAATGCCTGCGAATAAGTTACGCCGCCTTCACCCATAAGCTCAAAGCGGATGTAGCAGCCGAGCTGATCCTCGTAATCGTTGAGGTCAATCTTTGTGTCGGTTGAAATAACCTTGCCGTCGGCAATCCATTTAACGGAGCTGCAATCACGGTTTTTGTCGAGCGTAAGCTCAATGGTGTTCTCTTTCTGATCAACCTTGATGTTCGATACAAGAGGAACCTCGCCGTTGCCCTCAAAATTCGGAGTGCCGTCGGTGTATTTCCGGAACTTGCTGCAAGCGAAAAAGTTACCTGTCTGCATTGCCTCCTTAACGTTTTCCTCTGTGTTCTCGGGGAGGAGGAAGTATTCAAAGCTTCTGCCGACGTCGGAAACATATTCGCTGTCATCATCAGCGAAAACAATGATGTTTCTGCCTGTCGGGATCACAACCTGAAGAAGCTCGTCCCAGAGTGCTCTGTCTGCTCTTGTTACGGAGTCGGTATTGTTGATTATTTCCATGCCGAGGCAGCTCTTGTAATCCTTAAAAATATTTGCAAAATAGGAGATGTAGAAGTCCTGATGTGAACGCTCGGGGAAATTGTTTGAGTTGACCCAATCGCCGACGTGGTTGAGAACGGTAAATCCGCCGTAACGGTCAACAGCGGCAACAGATGAACGGTAATCGTTCTCATTGCCCCAAACAGCCTGTCCGTAATCCGTGAAATAGCCGTTAACATGAGTTTTTGTCATAACAGCCATGTTCATCTCGATACCGTGCGTAATATCGATCATGCCTCTGCCGCCTCTGTCCGAGCCGGTAGTGATTCTCCTATAATCCTCGTCGCTCATCGGTTCAGCCTTACGGAAATAGTTGAAAATACCGTTTGTCTGTCTCGGCTTGTTCCAGCCCTCGTTGATAACTCCGTGGTCGGTCATAGCAAGGATATCATAGCCGCGCTCATAATAGAGCTGAACCATGTCAGTGATGCTCAGATCGCCGTCGGACGCAACCGAATGGGTGTGAAGGTTAGCCTTGTAGTAATCCCACTTGTCCCAGTTAACGCAATCGTAAGGATTGACTATCGTGTAGTCTGTTTCTCCGGCCGCATAGGCGGACATGAGAGGGGAGGATACCGTGAACAAAAGAGTGGCGCATGTCAGTACGGATAAGACTTTTTTGAGTTTCATGATAATTCTCCTTTAGTTTATTTTATTCTGAATTGAAGAGATATTCCGCCGAAAGAAACAACGTCTCCGTCGTTAATAACGGTTGGCTCTTCAATACGTTTATTATGTACATATGTGCCGGAGCTTGAATGAGTGTCGGTAACGATCCAGCCTTTTTTATGCTTGGAGATTACAGCGTGAAAACGTGAAACAGAGGCGTAGTTCAGCACAACGTCGCATGCGTTGCTTCTGCCTATTGAAGTTTCCCAGTTCGTTATAACGTATTCCTTGCCGTTTTGCTCATCATAAAAATAAGCCGGCGTAACTTTGGGCGCACGGCTTGAAAGAAGATGCTTAACGCAATATGCCGCAATGATGATGCAAAGGGCGGGAATAAGATATCTGTATATTTCATTTAAAAGTTCTTTCATTTAATCACCTTTATTCAATTATAAGGTTTGTACAAAAAAAAGTCAACATTTTTTGCTTTAAATGTTTTGAATATTATGATATAATTATACAAACGGAGGTGCATTATTAATGAATATTGCAAAAAAAATTATAGCTGTTCTGCTCACGCTGACAATGGTTGTCGGCTTGTTTGCGTTTTCGACCGGAGCGATCG
>ERZ779916.174-NODE-174-length-12269-cov-1.57229_pt1 | contig 12269 bp, 9 predicted proteins | sample MGYA00511546_ERZ779916 | MGnify/ENA primary metagenome ERZ779916 (study PRJEB29588, sample SAMEA2142846) | human gut metagenome | biome: human gut; feature: human-associated habitat; material: faeces | place: Denmark | collected 2008/2010 ...
TCGCAGGTTCATGTCTGTTTATCTATGCCGCTATCGACAAGCACGGCACAAAGAATATCGGTTTTATAATCATTGCAGCGGTTATCATGCTCATCGGTGCTCTTACGTATAATCCAAAGGGCATGAAGGGCAAAGCAAAGAGTAAAAAATAAATAGTAAAAATTGTTTTTAAGCCTACGGTTATCCGTGGGCTTTATTTATTGACATATGACAACTTTTGGGGTATTATTAGATATAAACAGAAGTAGAAAATATTCAGTAAAGGAATCAAAATTATGAAATTGAATGAACTGGCTGTCGGCAAGAGTGCTGTTATACTGAGGGTTGGCGGTAAGGGTGCTCTGCGTCAGCATTTTCTTGACATGGGAATGATCCCGGGTGCAGAGGTTACCGTTATAAAGCTTGCACCGATGGGAGACCCAATGGAATTGCAGATTCACGGTTATGAGCTGACATTGAGACTTGCCGAAGCTGAGCAAATCGAGATAAAGCCTATACCAAAAATAAAGGACAAATATAAAGATGCCGATCGTATTAAGGCGACGGAACACCCGGGCTTGGGCGAAGAGGGCAAATACCACTCAAAAGATGAGGAAAACCCGTTACCCGACGGCACAAAGCTGACTTATGCTCTTGTAGGTAATCAAAACTGCGGCAAGACCACTCTTTTTAATCAGATTACAGGTGCAAAACAGCATGTCGGTAATTTTCCGGGTGTAACGGTTGACCGCAAGGACGGAATGATTCGTGGCTACTCAAACACGGAGGTTACGGATTTACCCGGAATTTATTCAATGTCGCCGTTCAGCAGTGAGGAGATTGTTTCAAGAAACTTCGTTCTCAATGACAAACCCAAGGCGATAATAAATATCGTAGATGCAACCAATATTGAAAGAAATCTTTATCTGACTATGCAGCTGCTTGAGATGAATGTGCCGATGGTGGTTGCCTTGAACATGATGGATGAGGTTGTCGGCAATCAAGGCTCTATTGATGTTAACGGGATGGAAGCAATGCTCGGCGTGCCTGTTATCCCGATTTCTGCGGCTAAAAATGAGGGCGTTGACGAACTGATAAAGCACGCAATACATATTGCAAAGTATCAGGAGCGTCCGCTGAAACAGGATTTCTGCGATAAGAACGACCACAACGGCGCAGTTCACAGATGTATTCATGCCGTTGTTCATCTTATAGAGGACCATGCGGCAAAAGCCGAGATCCCAGTTCGTTTTGCCGCAACAAAGGCGATTGAAGGCGATCCTCTTATTCTGGATCAGCTTAAGCTCGACCAAAACGAGCATGAACTGCTTGAACACATTGTTCAGCAGATGGAGGTTGAATGCGGCCTTGACCGAAGTGCGGCGATAGCCGATATGCGCTTTGATTTTATTGAAAAGCTTTGCGAAAAAACGGTTGTTAAACCGAGGGAGAGCAAGGAACGCATAAGAAGCGAAAAAATTGATAAAATACTTACAGGCAAGTATACGGCGATTCCGTGCTTCATTGCAATAATGGTTCTCGTCTTTTATCTGACCTTTAACGTTATCGGTGCATGGCTTCAGGATCTTTTGGCAATGGGAATCGACAAGCTTTCGACAATTACCGATGCGGCACTGACTGCGGCCAATGTCAATTCGGCGGTGCACAGTCTTATAATCGACGGAATATTTACCGGTGTCGGCAGCGTGCTGAGCTTTTTGCCGATAATCGTTACACTTTTCTTCTTCCTTTCAATGATGGAGGACAGCGGATATATCGCAAGAGTTGCGTTTGTCATGGATAAGCTGCTTCGAAAAATCGGACTTTCGGGCAAGAGCATTGTGCCGATGCTTATCGGATTCGGCTGTACCGTTCCTGCCGTTATGGCAACAAGGACGCTGACAAGTGAGCGTGACAGAAAGATGACAATTTTGCTCACTCCGTTTATGAGCTGTTCGGCTAAGCTTCCGATTTATTCGTTCTTCGTCAGCGAATTTTTCCCGGGCAAGGGAGGACTTATCATGTCGGCTCTTTATGTCCTCGGAATCCTGCTCGGAATTTTGGCGGCGTTTTTGTACAAGGGCACAATGTTCAAGGGCGAGCCTGTTCCTTTTGTTATGGAGCTTCCGAATTACCGCTTGCCGGGAATAAAGAATGTTTCCCAGCTGCTTTGGGAAAAGGCGAAGGATTTTCTGCAGAAGGCCTTTTCGATTATTCTTATTGCAACGGTTGTAGTTTGGTTCCTGCAAAGCTTTGACCTTCACTTTAATATGGTCAAGGATTCCGCAGGCAGCATTCTTGCGGTAATATCGGGACGGATTGCTCCGATATTCAAACCTCTCGGCCTCGGCGATTGGAGAATTTGCACGGCTCTTATCAGCGGCTTTATGGCAAAGGAAAGCGTCGTTTCAACAATGCAGGTTCTTTTCGGCAGCGGAATTACAACTGTACTGACTCCGCTTGCGGCGGCTTCAATGCTTGTGTTCAGCCTTATTTATACTCCTTGCGTTGCGGCAATCGCTTCAATCAAGCGAGAGCTTGGTCTTAAGTGGGCGGCGGGCGTTGTCGTTTGGCAGTGTGTTGTTGCGTGGGTAGTTGCATTTCTCGTTTATCTTATAGGATCGGCGGTCGGAATATAATGAATATTTGGGATATCGTAATTATTGCGGTTCTTGTGCTAATAATTGTGGGTGCAGTCTGTACGATTATCAAGCGCAAGAAAAAGGGCGGCTGCTGCGGCGGAAGCTGCGGCCGGTGCACCTGCTGCAAGGAGAAAAATAACCAAGGTAAATGATTCTAATAATTCAAATAAGGGTTGTCAGACGGCAATCCTTATTTACTTTTTATTGATTTTTTGGTAGAATATTTTTAGAATATTATCAATCGAGGTAGCTATGAAAAAGATCATTGCAGGAATTTTGGCTCATGTTGATGCAGGCAAAACAACGCTTGCCGAAGCGATGCTTTATCGCACGGGAAAATTGCGTAAAATAGGTCGTGTCGATCACGGCGATACGGCTTTGGATACCCATGCCCTTGAGCGTGAAAGAGGTATCACGATTTTTGCAAGTCAGGCGGTTTTCTCAACGGATAAAATGGAGGTTACATTGCTTGATACCCCCGGTCACGTCGATTTCTCCTCCGAGACGGAACGAACTCTCGGCGTGCTCGATTATGCTATTCTTGTTATCAGCGTACTTGACGGCGTGCAGTCTCACACGCTGACCTTGTGGAAGCTTTTGAGGCTCTACGGTGTTCCGACATTTGTTTTTGTGACAAAAATGGACTTTGCGAGAAAGAGCCGCGAGGAGATAATCGAAAACCTCAATTCCGAGCTTGACGGAGATTTTGTTGATTTCGGCGATGAGGCTGCCATGTCGGAGGGGTTGGCACTTTGCAGCGAGAGCATGATGGAAAAATATCTCGGCGGCGAAACGATAGACGAAAGAGAAATCGCCGAAGCAATTAAATTAAGGCAGGTCTTTCCGTGCTTTTTCGGCTCAGGCTTGAAGCTTGACGGAATTGACGAATTCATAGATGCACTTGAAAAATATACGATTCAGCCTGAATATTCCGAAGCTTTCGGTGCGAAGGTTTTCAAAATAAGCCATGATCCGCAGGGCGTGCGTCTGACCCACATCAAGGTCACTGGCGGTTCAATTAAGGTCAGAGAGATGATAGGCGATGAAAAAATCAGCGGCATAAGAATCTATTCCGGTGCAAAATTTACAACGGCGGACGAAGGAAAGTCAGGAGAAATATGCGCATTGACAGGACTTGACAAAACGCATAACGGTCAGGGTCTCGGATTTGAAGCGGCGGGGGAGAGACCGACGCTTGAACCGGTCATGAACTATCGTGTTGTGCTCCCCGACGGATGCGATGCAGATACGATTTTGCCGAAGCTTCGTGAGCTTGAGGAGGAAGACCCTCAACTCCATGTGACTTGGAACAGCCATTTGAAAGAGATTCATGTCGGACTCATGGGAGATGTTCAGGCCGAGATACTCAAAAGTATTGTTGCAGAGCGTTTCGGCGTAAAAATAGATATCGACTCGGGCAGGGTCATGTATAAGGAGACGATAGAGAACAAGGTTGAGGGTATCGGTCACTATGAACCTTTGCGTCATTATGCCGAGGTTCACCTAATTATGGAACCTTTGCCGAGGGGCAGCGGTCTTGTATTCAGAACGGATTGCAGCGAGGACACGCTCGACAGAAACTGGCAAAGGCTGATACTTATGCACCTGGGCGAAAAACAGCACCTCGGTGTGCTGACAGGTTCGCCGATAACGGACATGAGAATTACCCTTGCGGCAGGCAGGGCACACATTAAGCATACCGAGGGCGGCGATTTTCGTCAGGCGACCTACAGAGCGGTACGTCAGGGACTTATGCAGGCGAAATCGAAGCTGCTTGAGCCTTACTTTTCGTTTAGACTTGAGGTGCCGAGCGAGCAGATAGGCAGGGCCATAAACGATATAAGGATGAGATCGGGAAGCTTTGATTCACCCGAGGAGAGCGGCGGAATATCGGTTCTGAGGGGCAGAGCACCCGTCACTGAGTTGAACGGTTACGCATCCGAGGTTGCGGCTTATACGGGCGGCAGAGGCCGTCTCTATTGCGAGAGTGCAGGCTATGACGATTGCCACAATGCCGAAAAGGTGATAGCCGAGCTTGCCTATGACCCTGAAGCCGATCTTGAAAATACACCGGATTCAGTATTTTGCGCTCACGGAGGCGGATTCGGTGTGAAGTGGAATAAGGTCGGAGAGTATATGCACCTTGAAAGCTGTCTTGAAAAAGAAAAGCCCTACACTCCGCCCGTCAATCGCAGAAATTTGCACATTGACGATAAGGAGCTTGAGGCTATAATGGAGCGAGAATTCGGCAAGCCGAAATATGAGCTTTACAGACCGACGGCAAAAAAGAATGATGAAAATCAAACGGATTTTGAGATGACCGAACGCAAAAGCTATGTTCTCGTTGACGGCTATAACGTTATTTTTGCATGGGACGAGCTGAAAAGCCTTGCCGATACCGACCTCGGAGCGGCGAGAGAGCGGCTGATGGAAATTCTTTGCAATTACAGTGCGTATACGAAAAATAACGTCGTGCTCGTTTTCGATGCATACAAGGTGCCGGGCAACACAGGCGAGCGATTTGACTTTCACAATATTCATGTTGTTTACACCAAGGAGAGGGAGCTGGGCGACGTTTATATCGAAAAGCTTATATCGGAGATCGGCAAGAATGACCGAGTGAGGGTCGTTACGTCGGATAATCTTATTCAGCTTTCGGCGGTTCGCTTCGGCGTTCTGAGAATGTCGGCGGCGGAGTTTGAGCGTGAGGTTGATTCCGTTCACGCAAAAATCGGCAAATTCCTCGACGAAATCAGAGAGAAAAACCCTAAAACGAAGATTGATGAAATTGTAAAATAAAAAGAGCAGTGATGATTTCATGTTTCATCACTGCTCATTGCTGTTCAGCTTTGTTTCAAAAGCTCGTAAACCGTTTGATATTTTTCCTGGGAATAGTCCTTGTCGAGTGAGAAATCGGAATTGCCTGCGATTTCAACGACATCTTTTTGACTGCCCTTGAAGAATTTCTTCGCATAGGAATTTACCTGATAAAGAGCTTCGGCGTAAACATCCTCATCCCTGACCGTTGCAACAAGCGATTTAATATCGTCGCTCAGCGTGTCGCTTTCGGCAAGGTCGGAGTTTGAGAAAGCAATCAATCGAAGCGCAAGGCTTGCCGCTTTTGTCGATGAACCTGCCGTGCCGATCGGGAGGTTTTTGATATCGGTAAAGATGTCCTTAATGGTATCTTCCTTTTTCGGAGCCTCGGTCGTCGTTTCCGTTTCGGATTCTGCCGTGGTCTCCGGCTCGGTCTGTTTTTCGGTCGTTGTCACTTCGGTCGTGGTCGGGTCATCTTTGCCAAAGGGGAGAGAGCATGCGCCGAAAGAGGAGATTACGAGGGCGAACGCAGAAACGATCGCAAGAGTTTTAATTGCTTTTACCATAATCATTTTCCTTTCTGTCGTTTAATGACTTTGAGCCTTGAGAAGTCCTCACGCTCTTTTTCGTCAAGTGCATCGGAAATGAACTTGACGGTTGATGTGAATTTCGGAATCATAACGTTGCTCAGAGCGTTTGTACGCTTCTGAGTTTTTTTGATTGCGTCGGCAAGACGCATAACGTTGCTTTCAATTTCAGCCAGCTGAACCGTCAGCTTTTTGACCTCTTCAAAGTTAATATATGCCTCGTCAAGCAAAGAATTGCTCGAATTAAGACCGTAGTAAAAATATCTGTTGCGTTCGTCGAGCGTAATTTGCGGCAGTTCAACACCCATAACGCTCCTGACGGTCATGTGCAGACCGTTATCAATGGGAATACATTCGGCAAAGGAGGAACAGTTACCGATTGATATCTGTGCCTGCTCGAGAGCGTAATAAGCCTTGGCATATGCCGTATTAATCTCGCTCTGAATGGTCGAAGCCTTTTCGCTCATTGTCATAATTTCACGGATAAGAATATTTCTTTTTCTGTCCATGAGGTCGTAACCGAGCTTAGCCAGCTCCAACGATTTTTTGGTGGCAATGAGATTGTTTTTGGTCGGAAAAACTTTTGAACTCATCGACTGTTCTCCTTTCGTAAAGTTAAGCGGGTGTATTTAGAAATTGTTATCAACCTCGCAGGTTGATTTTGTCGAGAACGGATTATTTACCCTTATAATACTTCTCAATCGTCTTATCGTCAACACGGTCGAGATCCTCTCTTGGCAGTTCGGAAAGAAGCTCCCAGCCGAGATCGAGTGTTTTCTGAATCGAACGGTTTTCATATGGTGACTGTGAAATAAACTTTGCTTCAAAGTCCTTTCCGAACTGTAAAAGACGTTTATCCGAAGCGGAAAGTTCATCCTCACCGATAACGCTTGCAAGGCTCTTGGCATCCTGCACCTTAGCATATGACGAGAAAAGCTGGTTGGCAAGAATGCTGTGATCCTCACGGGTGAAGCCTTCGCCGATACCGTCCTTCATAAGACGTGAAAGCGACGGAAGAATTCCGATTGGCGGATAAATTCCCTTTGAATCAAGCTCACGGTCGAGAACGATCTGACCCTCGGTGATGTAGCCCGTAAGGTCGGGGATCGGGTGGGTGATATCGTCATTCGGCATGGTGAGAATCGGGATCTGAGTAAGAGAACCCTTTGAGCCTTCAATGATTCCGGCACGCTCATAGAGCGAAGCAAAGTCGGAATAAAGATAGCCGGGGAAGCCCTTTCTTGCCGGAATTTCGCCCTTTGACGAGCTGAATTCACGGACGGCTTCTGCGTATGACGTCATATCCGTCAGAATAACAAGCACGTTCTTTTCAAGCGTAAACGCAAGGTATTCTGCGGCGGTCAAGGCGCATCGGGGAGTGATAATTCTTTCAACGATCGGGTCGTTTGAAAGATTCAGGAACATTACAACCTTGTGCATAACGTTCGCCTTTTCAAACGATGAACGGAAGTAGCTTGCAACGTCGTTCTTAACACCCATTGCGGCAAAAACGATTGCAAAGTCCTCACTGTCTGAGATTGAAGCCTGACGAACAATCTGAACGGCAAGCTCATTATGCTTCATGCCTGAGCCGGAGAAGATCGGCAGTTTCTGACCTCTGATAAGAGTCATAAGCGCATCAATCGAGGAAATACCCGTATTGATATAGTTCTTGGGATAAACTCTCGAAACGGGGTTGATGGGTGACGAGTTAACGTCACGCTTTTCAACGGGATAAACCTCGCCGAGGCCGTCGATCGGTCTGCCGAGTCCGTCAAAAACTCTGCCGACAATTTCGGGAGAAAGGCTCAATTCAATCGGGTGACCGGTCATTCTTGTCTTGGTGTTAACGAGCGAAAGACCCTTTGTGCCCTCGAATACCTGAATAACGACTTTTTCACCCTCTATTTCAACAATACGGCCCGTTCTTGATGAACCGTCCTCAAGTCGAAGCTCGACCATTTCATCGTAGGAAGCATCCTTAATGTTGTCAAGAACGATAAGCGAACCGTTAATCTGACTTAAACCGATGTGTTCAATAATCATTTTGCGGTCGCCTCCTTTGCACTGACAGAGGCAAGAGCTGTATCGATTTCTTTATAATATTCGTCGAACATGTCAAGCCTGTCGTTAGGTATATCATATTTCATCTGAACGAGTTTGTCAAATAATTTAAGCTCCATTACCTTTGAAAGCGGAATCTTGAGAGCAACAATTTCATTGCTTCTGTGATAGAGGTAGAGAATTATCTGCATCATCTTGAGCTGCTTTTCAAGTGAAACGTATGTGTCGTCCTTGTGGAAAGCGTTCTGCTGGAGGAAGCCGACACGGATAACTCTTGCAACCTCAATGATAAGCTTTTGATCGTCGGGAAGAACATCCGAACCGATGAGCTTTACGATTTCCATAAGGCTTGTTTCCTCGGCAAGAAGCGATGCGATTTCATTTCTGCAAGCTATGAAGTCCGAACCGACATTCTTATTGTACCACGGTGCAAGGTCGTTGAGGTATTCGCTGTAGCTGTCGTTCCAGTTGATTGCCGGATAGTGACGTGCATAAGCGAGGGATTTGTCAAGTGCCCAGAAGCAGCGGGTGAAACGCTTTGTGTTCTGAGTAACAGGCTCGGAGAAGTCCGAACCCTGCGGAGAAACCGCACCGATAACGGAGATTGAACCGTCCTGTCCGTTGAGCGTTTCAACATAGCCGGCACGCTCATAGAACTCGGAAAGTCTCGACGGCAGGTAAGCCGGGAATCCTTCGTCGGCAGGCATTTCTTCAAGACGACCGCTGATTTCACGCAGAGCCTCAGCCCAACGTGAGGTTGAGTCGGCCATCATTGCGGTGTGGTAGCCCATGTCACGGTAATATTCGGCTATCGTGATACCTGTGTATATTGAAGCCTCACGGGCGGCAACGGGCATGTTCGATGTGTTTGCGATAAGTACGGTGCGGTCGGTGAGGGGTCTGCCGGATTTCGGATCGGTAATCTCACCGAATTCCTTAAGAGCCTGTGTCATTTCGTTTCCACGCTCGCCGCAGCCGACGTAAATAATGATATCTGCATCACACCACTTGGCAAGCTGATGCTGAGTCATTGTTTTTCCTGTGCCGAAACCGCCGGGGATAGCGGCTGCACCGCCTTTTGCAAGCGGGAACAACGTGTCAATTACACGCTGGCCTGTGATAAGCGGTTTTTCGGGTGGAAGTCTTTTGGCGATCGGTCTCGGCGTCCTGATAGGCCATTTGCGGCACAACGAAAGCTCATGAAGCCTGCCGAGTTCGTCTTTTAATATGATTACAGTGTCGTTAACCCTGTATTTTCCGTCAGGCTTAACTTCGACAACTTCGCCGCTAAGCTCGGGCGGAACCATAATTTTATGAATAAGGGCTTTCTCGGGAGTTGTTGCATAAACTGCACCGCCTTTGAGCTTTTCACCCTTCTTAACCGTGATTGTAACGTCCCATTCGGTTTCCTCGTTAAGCGATGAGGGGTGCAGACCTCTCGGAATAAACGAGCCTGCACTTGCGGCAATATCGTTGAGCGGATTTTCAATTCCGTCGAAAATATTGCTGAGAATTCCCGGTCCGAGAGTGATGCAAAGGGGAGAGCCTGTCGGGAAAACGGGATCGCCGGGTTTGAGCCCGGAGGTTTCCTCATAGACCTGAATAACAGTCTTGTCGCTGTCGATTTTGATGACCTCGCCGATAAGGCGCTGATTTCCGACAAATACCATTTCGGTCATTTGCAGGTCGGTCTTTCCTTTAACAGAAACAACAGGACCGTTTATCGAATATATAACATTTTCCATTATGTTTGCTCCTTCTGTCAAAGAGATAAGGATAAGCCGGAGTAGCTGTAGAATTTCTGCTTTTCCGTTTCAAGGCGAGCATCAAGCGTATCGTCGGCAGTCATTGCCGTGCGAAAATTTTCGCCCTTGCAGCCGCCGAGCTTTATGAATTCGTCATATTTGACCTCATTGCCTAAAGCCTTTATTTCGGCTTCAAACGGTTTGTCGTTGAGATTGAGAACGATAATTGCGTCGTCGCCGATTGCAGCCTTAATATTTGATACGCTGTTCATGAGAAAATCGTGATAGCTGTCGCTCTTTGCAAAAGCCTTGATTTTTTCAACCGCTTGAGCGAAAACCTCGTCGGTTATTTCACTGCGGCGAGCAACAAGCTTCTCGATTTCCTTTGTCTCGGTTTCGGACAGCTCGGCATTGATTTCTTCGTTAAGACGGTCAAACTCACTGCTCCTGACAGGACGTACATTCTGGCGGGCAAGACGGCGAGTTTTTTTAATCTCGTTCTCGATGTATTCATCGACGTCCTGTTTGATTTTATCGCAGCGTGCATCGGCGTCCGAATTTATTGCCTTGAGAAAACGTTCTGTTTTGTTCAAGTTGCTGTTCAAAATTACTCCTCCTTTTGGAGTTTCGGTAATTATATTTTAATTCCGATCGCTTCGCTTACATAGTCGACGATCGAGTTGCTTGTACCGTCCGAGTGTCTGTCCGGAATTTCTATTATCAGCGGCAGCGAGTGTGCCTTGCGAAACGCACTGATTTCATCCGAGCAGAGGGATACAAGCGTTTGATTGATGAGGATTATGCCGATGTCGGAATCCTGAGCTGTTTTTTCAAAAAGCTCATGAACCTCATCCTTGCTTTCGGTTACAGCACCTTCAATTCCTGCAAGGCGCATACCGAGAGCCGTGTCCTCATTGTCACAAATCAGATAAAGACGCATAATCTCACCTTAGATCTTGTTAAGGATAAGAATTGAAATAACAACGCCGTAAAGGGCGATTGATTCACCGAGGGCAACAAAGATAAGAGCTTTACCGAATGCTTTAGGATCTTCACTAGTAGCACCGATAGCAGCAGGAGCAGCAGCAGCGATAGCAACACCACCGCCGACGCCGGAAAGACCTGTAACGATAGCGGCTGCAAGAAGTCCGAGACCCTTGCCGTTATCGGAATCGGATGTTGCTGCTGTTGCTTCTTCGCTTTGAGAGGTTGTTGCAGCCTCGCTCGTTTTATCCTCGTTGGCAGCCGATACGGAGAAGGTAACGGCGCAAACCGTGATTGCGATTACTGCGAAAGCGATAAGGTTTCTGGCGAGAACCTTTTTGCCGGAAACGCCTTTTGACTTGCGGTTAAAGGAATATGCGAAAAGTGCCGTGAGAGCGGCGATGGGGAGTACTGCGATAAGAACATAAAACAATGACATGGTTATTACCTCCGAAAATTATTTTTTAACTGTTATAACTACGTTTTCGTTGTCCTCTGCCTTTGAGGGCTTGAAAGCGTTTTTTATGCTGAAAAATACGCTTCTGTTTTTTCTTGTGCCGACGCTGTTGAACGGCTTGCCGTCGCCTGCGTAGAATCGGCTGAACATCTCGTAGAATTCAAGTCTCAATACCTGAATACCCGTCAGAAGTCCTTCGAGTGCGATAACTATGACGTTACCGAATATCATCGAGATGATGCCTCCGACGGAATATTCGTCGCCTGCCAGTGATGAGAAAACCATCATCATGCCGGCATGGACAAGAACGAATGCACCGACTCTGAGGAATGAAACGGTGTTGCTGAAATAGGTCAGGATATATTCGATAACCTCAAAGAAGTTCTGCATGATGTAGTCCGACCATTTCTCGGGCATATAGTTCTCTTTCTTGTCCACCATTCCGATAAGAACCTCCTGGAAGAAGAGAAGCAGTATGCAAACAACTGCGACGATTACGACAACGCCGGTTGGAAGTACCGTTTTGCCTGCCATGAAGCCGACGACTGCGCAAACAAGCGTTGCATAAAGAATTATGCCCACAACGCCGTTGGTACTGAACAATGCTTCGCCGATTTTTTTGTTCTTTAGCGAGCAGAAAACATTCAGACCCATGGAGATCACAACAAGCGCAACACCTATGCCGATTGCAAGAATCAAAACGGTGTTTATGGAATCCATGACGGAAAGCGGTTTGCCGGGAAGTCCGATTGCGTGATAGAGCGGATCAAGAAGCTCTTCATAGCCGAACACGGATCCGACAAGCAGTCCGAAGAATGCTGAACTTATGCCGCAGGGAACAAGAATTTTTGCAAGCTTTGCACCCTTAATCCTATAGAAAAGATATCCGCCGATTGCAAGCACAAGTCCTTGACCCAAATCGGCAAACATAATGCCGAAAAGCAACGAATAGGTGATTGCAACAAAAGGTGTGATATCAACTCCGCCGTAGGAG
>ERZ779916.175-NODE-175-length-12237-cov-1.66007_pt1 | contig 12237 bp, 8 predicted proteins | sample MGYA00511546_ERZ779916 | MGnify/ENA primary metagenome ERZ779916 (study PRJEB29588, sample SAMEA2142846) | human gut metagenome | biome: human gut; feature: human-associated habitat; material: faeces | place: Denmark | collected 2008/2010 ...
CGCAGTTTTTCGCGTTCTGCACCGCATGGGTCGAGGCAAAGCTGCCAAGACCGGAGATTTTCTCCCGCGCGCTGGACAATTTTCACGCGCAGCTGTGCGAGAATGCGGACAAGATCACGCTCTGCCGCACAGCAAGTGAGGCCGAAGCTGCCATGCAGAGCGGCAAATGCGCCGCGTTTCTCGCCATTGAGGGCGCGGAGGCCGTGCGTGAGGACGAAGGGCTGCTGGAACGCGCGTATGAAATGGGTGTGCGGATGATCTCGCTTGTATGGAACCTTCCGAACAGCCTTGCCGCGCCGTGCGGCTCGGACGAAGGGCTGACGGAAAAGGGCAGGCACTTTTTTAAGCGGGCGCAGGCGCTCGGGATGCTCGTCGACGTGAGCCATGTGTCCGAAAAGGGCTTCTGGGACATGATCGGGCTGGCCGAAAAGCCGGTCATCGCAAGTCACTCCGATTCGTTTGCCGTCTGCCCGCACCCGCGCAATCTGACGGACGACCAGTTCCGGGCCATCCGCGATCTTGGCGGCACAGCGGGACTGAACCTCTACGCGCCGTTCCTGACGCAAGCGCCCCGCGCGTCGTTTGACGATCTGCGCCGCCATCTTGACCGGTTTCTGGAGCTGGACGGTGAGGGCCACATTGCCCTCGGCGCAGATCTGGACGGCTGTGATTTACTGCCGGAGGGCTTTTCCGGGCTGGACGATTATAACCGGCTCGGTGATTTTTTGAAAACTACCGGATATTCCGATGAAACCATACAGAACCTGTTCTGCAATTCTCTCATGAAGGTCGTGAAACTATGTATTATGTAAGTACACGGGACGCAGGCCGCCGCTTAACGGCCAGTCAGGCCATTGTCGAGGGCCTCAGCCGTGACGGCGGGCTGTATCTGCCGGAGGAAATTCCGCAGCTCACCATGGACGAGATCAAAGCGCTCGCCGCGCTTTCCTATCCCGAACGGGCCGCAAAGATCATGAAGCGCTATCTCGATGAGTTTACCGAGGAGGAGCTGCTGGGCTTTGCGAAAAGCGCCTACGGCCCGGCGAAATTTGACACGCCCGCCGCTGCGCCCGTCGTAAGGCTGACGGAAAACACGTATATTCAGGAGCTGTGGCACGGGCCGACGTGCGCATTCAAGGATATGGCGCTGCAGATGCTGCCGTATCTGCTGACGGCCTCGCTCCGGAAAACGGGCGAGGAGAAGACCGTCTGCATCCTCGTCGCGACCTCCGGCGACACGGGCAAGGCCGCGCTTGAGGGCTTCCGCGATGTGGACCGCACGAAAATCCTTGTGTTCTATCCCGACGGCGGCGTTTCCGAAATGCAGAAGCTGCAGATGGTCACGCAGGAGGGCAAAAACGTCGGCGTGTGCGCCGTGCGCGGCAACTTTGACGACGCGCAGACCGGCGTGAAGCGCATTTTCTCCGACGAGGCGCTGCGCGAGGAGCTTGCCGGGCGCGGATACTTCCTGTCCTCGGCCAACTCCATCAACTGGGGCAGGCTCCTGCCGCAGATCGTGTATTACGTCTCGGCGTACTGCGACCTGCTGAACGCTGGGACCATCGAAGCCGGGACGCGCGTCAATTTCTGCGTCCCGACAGGCAACTTCGGCAACATTCTCTCCGGCTTCTACGCAAAGAAAATGGGCGTGCCCATCGGCAGGCTCATCTGCGCGTCGAACGAGAATAACGTCCTGACCGACTTTATCAAGACCGGCACCTATGACCGCAACCGGCCGTTTTACCAGACGGCTTCGCCGTCGATGGATATCCTGATCTCGTCGAATCTCGAACGGCTTTTGTCCCTGCTGTCCGGCTCGGACGAGGAAGTGCGCGGCTATATGCAGAAGCTTTCCGAGACGGGAACATATACCGTCTCCGACCGGGTGCTGCGGGCCGTGCAGGCCGAATTTTCCTGCGGCTTCTGCACGGACGCGCAGGGCGCGCAGACGATCGGGAAGACATTCCGCGAGAACCACTATCTGCTCGACACGCACACTGCCGTGGCCTGCACGGTTCTGGACGCGTACCGCGCCGGGACAGGCGATCAGACGCTGACCGTCGTGGAATCCACGGCAAGCCCGTTTAAGTTCTGCGCAAGCGTTCTGGACGCGCTCGGCGTGACGGAGCACGCGCCCGGCACGGGCGTTCTCGGCCAGCTCACGGCCGAGACGGGCCGTCCGGCTCCGAAGCCGCTGGCAAGCCTTGCAGGCAAGGCCGTGCGCTTCGATCAGGTCACGGACAGGGGCGATATGCGCACCGTCGTGACGGAGTTCCTGCGCTGATGGCCCTGTACGCGATCGGAGATCTGCACCTGTCGCTCGGCCCGGCAGACAAGCCGATGGACGTGTTCGGGGGCCGCTGGACAGGGTATATGGAAAAGCTGCGGGAAAATCTGAAGGTGATTGGCCCGGAGGACACGACCGTTCTGCTCGGCGATCTCAGCTGGGCGATGAGCCTTGACGACGCGGCGGAGGATTTTTCCTTTATGAACACCATCCCCGGCCGCAAGATCATCCTCAAGGGCAACCATGACTACTGGTGGACGACGCTGCGGGCCTTTAACCGCTTCTGCGTGGAGCATGGGTTTGCAGACTTCCACGTCCTGAACAACTCCTGCTTCTTCTACGGCGATATCGCCCTGTGCGGCACGCGCGGGTGGTTCTACGACGCGCAGAAGGAGGGCAGCCACGACGAGAAAATTTTCCGGCGGGAGCTTGGGCGGCTCGAACGCTCTTTGCAGCTGGCGGGGGACGCGGAAAAATACTGCTTTTTGCACTATCCGCCGCGCTACCGCGGGTACGCCTGTTCGGAAATTCTGGCGCTTCTGAAGCAGTACGGCGTGACGCGCTGCTATTACGGCCACCTGCACGCCGACTCCATCCGGCTGGCGCTGGAGGACGACTATCAGGGCATCGAGTACCGCCTTGTTTCGGCGGATCACGTCGATTTTCAGCCGCAGAGGATCGGATGAGCGGAAAGATTTTGAATTTTTTCTGAATTCGGATAAATTCCTGAAAAAACAGTGGATTTCTTGCATGAAGTCTGGTAGAATAGAGCGGATTCAAATGAGAATGGTGAATTACGGCCTTTTATAAGCCGCACCGCATAGGAGGAAAGTACCACAATGAACGTCAAAAACGTAGAGAAAGAAAACGGCAGCGCAAAGGTCACTGTCGAGATCGCAAAGGACGAGTTCCAGACCGCGCTGGACAAGGCGTATGCCAAGATCCGCAAGGACATCATGATCCCCGGCTTCCGCAAGGGCAAGGCCCCGCGCAAGTTTGTCGAGCGCATGTACGGCTCTCAGGTGTTCTATGAAGACGCCGTGAACGAGATCTTCCCCGACATTTACGAGGCTGCCATTATCAAGCAGGAGCTCAAGGCTGTCGGCCAGCCCTCCGTTACCGATATGCAGACCCCCGAAGACGGCAGCGTCGTGCTGACTGTCTCCACCGAGCTTTATCCCGAGGTCACCCTCGGCGAATACAAGGGCATCGAGGTTCCCAAGGAAACCGTCTCCATCTCCAAGGCAGAGGTTGACGCAGAGCTTTCCCGCATGCAGGAGCGCAACGCCCGCATCGAAACGGTTGACCGCGAAGCCAAGACCGGCGACACCGTCGTTCTGGACTTTGAGGGCTTCGTAGACGGCAAGCCGTTTGACGGCGGCAAGGCCGAGGGCTACACCCTGACGCTCGGCTCCGGCGCGTTCATCCCCGGCTTCGAGGATCAGCTTGTCGGCCTCAAGGCAGGCGACGAGAAGGATGTCGTCGTAACCTTCCCCGAGAACTACACCAAGGAGCTTGCCGGTAAGGAAGCCACCTTCAAGTGCAAGATCCACGAGGTCAAGGAGACCATCAAGCCCGAGCTCGACGACGAGTTTGCCAAGGACGTTTCCGAATTCGACACGCTGGCCGCGCTCAAGAAGAGCATCAAGGCCGATCTCGCCGCAAAGCGTCAGGAAGCTGTTGACCGCGAGTTTGAAAACGAGGCTGTTGTCCTCGCAGGCAAGAACATGACCTGCAATATCCCCGCCTGCATGATCGACGAGCAGGTCGACAAGCATCTTGAGCAGTTTGCCTATCAGCTGCAGTCCCAGGGCATGAAGATGGATGACTACCTCAAGATGATCGGCGGCGACGTCAAGGGTATGCGCGATTCCATGCGCCCGATGGCCGAGCAGACCGTCCGCAGCAACATCCTGCTCAGCGAGATCGTCCATCAGGAGAACCTCGACGTGACCGAAGAGGAAGTCGAGGAAGAACTGAAGAAGATGGCTGAGCAGTATAAGATGGAGCTGGACAAGATCAAGGAAATGATCGACGTCGAGGCCGTCAAGTCCGATCTGAAGGGCCGCAAGGCTGTCAAGCTGATCGTGGACAATGCAAAGCCCGTCGAGAAGGAAAAGAAGACGGCAAAGAAGGCCGCCAAGAAGGAAGACGCCGCTGAGGCTCCCGCCGAAGAAGCCAAGACTGAGGAATAATTCTCCGGCCCGTTGGGTAGAATCCTACAGCCAACCTGACATCCGTCTGAAAGGAGAATCCCAAATTATGAGTTTGGTTCCGTATGTTGTCGAGCAGACGAGCCGCGGCGAGCGGTCGTATGATATCTTCTCCCGCCTGCTCAACGACCGTATCATCATCCTGTCCGAAGAGGTCAACAGCACCACTGCCAGTCTGATCGTTGCGCAGATGCTCTATCTTGAGGCACAGGACCCCGATAAGGACATTCAGTTCTACATCAACTCCCCCGGCGGCAGCGTGACCGACGGCATGGCGATCTATGACACCATGCAGTTCATCAAGTGCGACGTGTCCACCATCTGCGTGGGCATGGCCGCGTCGATGGGCGCGTTTTTGCTGTCCTCCGGCACGAAGGGCAAGCGCCTTGCCCTTCCCAATGCGGAGATCATGATCCACCAGCCCTCCGGCGGCACGCAGGGGCAGGCGACCGACATGCAGATCCAGGTCGAGCGCATGCTGAAGATCAAGCAGCGTCTGAACGAGATCCTTGCCGCCAACACCGGCAAGCCGCTTGAGACGATCAAGATCGATACCGAGCGCGACAACTTCATGACCGCTGAAGAGGCGCAGGCCTACGGCCTTGTTGACAAGGTCATCTACAAGAGACAATAATCCCTGAAAGGAGGAGTCCAGCTTGGCAAGAGACTCCATCCGCTGCTCCTTCTGCGGCAAAAAACAGGAGCAGGTCGGCCGCATCATCGCCGGTCCCAATGTCTACATCTGCAATGAATGCGTCGAGCTCTGCTCGTCCATCCTGCACGATGAGATGCACAACGGCCTGAACGAGCAGCAGCTTGAACTGCCCGACACGCTCCCCACGCCGCAGCAGATCAAGACCTACATGGACCACTATATCATCGGTCAGGACGACGCAAAAATCGCCCTGTCCGTGGCGGTCTATAACCACTATAAGCGCATTTATTTCCAGAACGACTCCGACGTGGAGCTGCAGAAGAGCAACATTCTGCTCATCGGCCCCACCGGCTCCGGCAAGACGCTGTTCGCCCAGACGCTGGCCAAGATCCTCAACGTGCCGTTCGCCATCGCGGACGCGACCACGCTGACGGAGGCCGGTTATGTGGGCGAGGATGTCGAGAATATTCTGCTCCGGCTTCTGCAGGCGGCGGATTTCGACGTAGAGCTGGCCGAGCGCGGCATCATCTATATCGATGAGATCGACAAGATCGCCCGTAAGTCGGAGAACACCTCCATCACCCGCGATGTCTCCGGTGAGGGCGTCCAGCAGGCGCTTTTGAAGATCGTCGAGGGCACGGTCGCAAATGTCCCCCCGCAGGGCGGGCGCAAGCATCCGCAGCAGGAGTTCATTCAGGTCGATACGACCAACATCCTCTTCATCTGCGGCGGCGCGTTCGACGGGCTTGACAAGATCATTGAGCAGCGCACCGATACCTCCGCTGTGGGCTTCAACTCTACGGTCAAGAGCAAGGGCGACCACAACGTCGGAAAGCTCTTCCAGCTCGTGCAGCAGCATGATCTGCTGAAGTTCGGCATTATTCCGGAGCTTGTGGGCCGCCTGCCGGTCATCACGTCCCTGCGCGGACTTGACAAGGACGATCTGGTGCGCATCCTGACGGAGCCGAAAAACGCGCTCTGCAAGCAGTACCACAAGCTGCTGTCCTATGATCAGGTCGAGCTGAGCTTCGAAAAGGGCGCGCTGGAGGCCATCGCGGAAAAGGCCATCGAGCGCCAGATCGGCGCGCGCGGCCTGCGCGCGATCATGGAGGAGATCATGACGAAGATCATGTACGAGATCCCGTCCGACCCCACCATCCAGTCCGTCTGCATCACCGAGCGCTGCGTGCGCGAAGGCGAGCCGCCCCAGATCACCCGCGACGCCGCAAAGCCCCGCGCTCCCATCAAGAACGCAGGCGTAACGCTGTAACACAACAAACAGGAAGGGAGCGTGCGCTCCCTTCCTGCGTATTTTTATCCTCCGCGAAAGGAGACAATTTTTATGAGCGACTATAAACCCCTTGCCTGCCTGCCAGTCCTGCCGCTGCGCGGGATCGTGGTGTTCCCCGGCTGCGTGACGCATTTCGACGTTGGAAGGAGCCGGTCTGCCCGCGCCGTTGAGGAGGCCATGCGGGCCGATCAGATGATCTTCCTTGTCGCCCAGCGCGACGTGCAGTGCGACGAGCCGAAGAAGACCGACCTGTATTCCGTCGGCACCGTGGCCTATGTGCGGCAGATTTTGCGCCTGCCGGGCGACAATATGCGCATTCTCGTCGAGGGCAAATACCGTGCGCAGCTGACCGACATGATCCACGCCGAGCCGTATCTCTTCGCCCGCGCGATGGAGCTGGACGAGCCGGGCTATCACGCCGCCGTACCGCGCACGCAGGCGCTCGTGCGGCAGGCGCACCAGCTGTTTGAGCAGTTTATCGATCTGGCCGTCAAATCCGGGCAGGAAAACCTGCTGCAAGGCTCTTCGACCGACGACGCGGGCGAGCTGGCCGATTTCATCGCCCAGAACGCGACATTCGGCTACGAGGACAAGCAGCGCGTGCTCGAAACGCTGCCGCCCGTTCACCGGCTGGAGCTGTGCATCCGCATGATGGCGAAGGAGCTTGACATTCTGCGGCTGGAAAGCGAGATCAACGATCAGGTGCAGCAGAATGTCAACCAGAACCAGCGCGATTATTACCTGCGCGAGCAGCTGCACGTCATCCGCGAAGAACTCGGCGAGGACGACGACAGCGACGCGGACAGCTACCGCACCAAAATTCAGGCGCTGAAGCTTCCGCAGGAGACGGAGGAAAAGCTGCTGCGTGAAGTTTCGCGCTTCGCGCGCCAGCAGCCCGGCTCCGCCGAGGCCTCCGTTCTGCGCAATTATCTCGACACGATCCTCGACCTGCCGTGGAACAAAGAGACGAAGGAGCGGCTGGATGTAAAGGCCGCTGCGAAAATTCTCGACGAGGATCACTTCGGCCTTGAGACGGTCAAAAAGCGCATTCTTGAAACGCTGGCCGTGCGCCAGCTGGCTCCAGAGCTGCCGGGGCAAATCCTCTGCCTTGTCGGCCCTCCGGGCGTGGGCAAAACGTCCGTCGCGATTTCGATCGCACGGGCGCTGAACCGGAAGCTGGCCCGCCTGTCTCTCGGCGGCGTGCGCGACGAGGCCGAGATCCGCGGCCACCGCAAGACGTATATCGGCGCCATGCCGGGCCGCATCATGACGGCTCTGATTCAGGCCAAGAGCAAAAACGCGCTGCTGCTGCTCGACGAAATTGACAAACTCGGCAGCGATTATAAAGGCGACCCGTCGTCCGCGCTGCTGGAGGTGCTGGACTCTGCTCAGAATTCCAGCTTCCGCGACCATTATATTGAGGTGCCGTTCGATCTGTCCCACTGCATGTTCATCACCACTGCCAACACGACCGACACCATCCCCCGCGCCCTGCTCGACCGCATGGAGGTCATTGAGCTGGGGTCTTATACGGACGAGGAAAAGCTGCAGATCGCCAAGCGGCACCTGCTGCCGAAGCAGCTGAAAAAGCACGGCATGAAGCGCACGCAGGTGCGCGTCTCCGACGACGCGATCCGCGAGATCATTGCCTGCTACACGCGCGAATCCGGCGTCCGCAGTCTTGAGCGGCAGATCGCCGCGCTCTGCCGCAAGTGCGCCATGCGCTTCGTCTCCGACGAGCCGCCCAAGCGCATTTCCATCACCGGCGGCAATCTCGAAGACTTCCTCGGCGTCCGCAAATTCCTGCCGGAGGCAAACGTCACGACCGATCAGGTCGGGCTTGTCACGGGCCTTGCGTGGACAGCCGTCGGCGGCACGACGCTTGAGGTCGAGGTCAACGTGGTCGACGGTACCGGCAAGCTGGAACTGACCGGCAATCTGGGCGACGTGATGAAGGAATCCGCCTTCGCGGCCATGAGCTTTATCCGCTCGCGCGCAAAGGCGCTGGGCCTCGCCCCGGATTTCTACAAAACGAAGGACATCCACGTCCACTTCCCGGAGGGAGCCGTCCCGAAGGACGGGCCGTCCGCCGGTATCACGATCTGCACCGCCATCGTCTCGGCGCTTACGAACCGCCCCGTGCGGCGCGACGTCGCCATGACGGGCGAAATTTCCATCCGGGGCCGCGTGCTTGCCATCGGCGGGCTGAAGGAAAAGACCATGGCTGCTCTGCGCCACGGGGTCAAGACCGTCATCATCCCGGCGGAAAACGAAAAGGATCTGGAGGAGATCGACCAGACCGTGCGGCAGGCGCTGCAATTCATCACGGTTTCCAGCGCCGACCGCGTGCTGGAGGCTGCCCTTCTGCCCGCAGACGATGCAGCGGGGACAATTTCGGTTCCCACCGCGCCCGCAATGCCGATCCCCGCACCCAAAACGCGCCGCAAGCCCGGCATCCGGCAGTGAGGAGGCCTGCATGAATCTGCATAACGCGGAATTTGTCCGCTCCGTCACCTCCGTCGCCGACTGCCCGAAGGACGGCCTGCCGCAGATCGCGTTTGCGGGCAAGTCCAACGTCGGAAAGTCCTCCGTGATCAACAAGCTCCTGCTGCGCAAAAACTTCGCCCGCGTCGGCGAAGCCCCCGGCAAGACCACGCATATCAACTTTTTCCGCATTGATGAGGCCATGTACCTCGTCGACCTGCCGGGCTATGGCTACGCCAAGGTCCCGCAGAAAGAAAAAGAGCGATGGGGCAGGCTCATGGAGGCCTATTTTGCCGCGCCGGCTACGCTTACCTTCGGCGTCATGCTCGTCGACGCACGCCATGCGCCGACAGCAAACGATGTGGTCATGGCGAATTACTTTCTGCAGTCCGGCAAGCCCTTCGTGGTCGTGGCCAACAAGCTTGATAAGCTCAAAAAGAGCGAGATCGAGTCAAATCTTGCCCGCATCCGCGAGGTGCTGTCCCTGCCGGATGACGTGCGCCTGATCCCCTTCTCCGCCGAAAAGGGCGACGGCCGCGACGAGCTGCTGACCGTCATCCTGCACGCGGCAGAACAATAAACGCAAAAACCGAGGCCCCGCCGTCTGCGGGGCCTCGGCTTATACGATCAAAACGCATTGCTGCCCGTTTCAGGCAGCAATACGTTCGTAGGGGCGGAGCGTATTCACCGAAAGCCGTTCAGTTTTGTGGTTGCCTGTGCTCGATCCACTTACTTTCTTTCCGGCACAAGGAAGATAAACACCAGCGAGCTGATGAGCAGCAGGTAGGGGTAGAACAGGAACGGGATAATCTGGAACGCGGTGAGCGTTTCGCCGAGCTCTGCGGCGGCGGAGATCGCCAGCAGCATCTGCGCGCCGTAGGGGATGATGCCCTGGAAGATGCATGAGAAGGTGTCGAGCAGCGATGCGCTCTTCTTGCCCGTGATGCCGTATTCCTCGCTCATCTGCTTCGCGATGGGACCGGCCATGACGATGGCGACGGTATTGTTGGCCGTGGCAATGTCCATCGCGCCGACAAGCAATCCGATACCCAGCTGGCCGCCCTTGTTGCCGTGGAAAATGCGGCGGATAAAGCCGAGCAGCGCTTCAAAGCCGCCGTATTCGCGGATGAGGCCGCACATGGCCGAGACAAGGACCGTGACCATGATCGTCTCAAACATCCCGGACGCGCCGGAGCCCATGTTCCCCAGCAGCTCGGTCGGGTGCACCGCACCGGTGGCGAGCATGATGATGGCGCCGGAGAAAATGCCGGTCAGCAGCACGAGGAACACGTTAACGCCCGCCACGCCGCCAACGAGCACCAGCAGATACGGGACGGTCTGCAGCAGATGGTATTCCGGGATCTCTACCGCGCCAATATCGCTTTTCAGCGAGAACACGAGGATCAGCACCAGCGCCACCAGCGCCGCCGGAAGCGCAATGCGGAAGTTTGTGCGGAATTTGTCCTTCATTTCGCAGCCCTGCGTGCTGCAGGCGGCGATGGTCGTATCGGAGATGAACGAGAGATTGTCGCCGAACATCGCGCCGCCCATGACGGAGCCGATGCACAGCGCCAGATGGAACCCCGACGCCTTCGCCACGGCGACGGCGATGGGGACGATCAGCGTGATCGTGCCGCAGGACGTGCCCATGGCCGTCGAGACGAAGCATGAGACGATGAACAGCACCGCAACGGCGAACCGCGCCGGGATATGCGCAAGCATGAAATACGCGACGGACTCCGCGCTGCTGCGGCCCACGACGCCGACGAACACACCGGCGGCCAGAAAGATCAGGATCATCGTCATAATATTCTTATCGCCGACGCCCTTTGCCATGACCTCCAGCTTGTCGTCAAACGACAGCGCCCGGTTCTGCAGGCAGGCGACGAGGATCGCGGCCAGAAACGCCACGACGATTGGAATGTTGTAAAAGCCCATTTTAATTTTCAGGCCGTATTCAAACAGGCAGCCCAGCCCCAGATACAAAGCAAGGAACACCCCGATGGGCAGCAGGGCAATGGCGCGCGCGGGTTTCTTCTCCATAAAATACTCTCTCTTCTTCATAAAATCTCACCCCCTGCCGCGTATGCAGCCAGGAGTCTGCGCATAAGCTTTCTTATTGTATTGGCTTTCTGTCCTTTCGTCAAGTAAATCGATGATTCTTTGGTGAAACTGCATAAAAATACACGGTGCATAAAATTAACAGCCTTTTTACATTTCCGCTCTGTTCAGAACGGATTTTTTCTGATAAAATAAGAACAATTCTTGAAATAGGAGTGAGGCTTTGTACCGCAAACAGGTGTTACTGGAAAAACTGAAGGAGGCTGCGGCCTCCGTGCTGCCGATCAGCCTGATCGTGCTGACGATCTGCTTCGTGCTCGTGCCGGTCGATACGGGGCTGATGCTCTCGTTCGTGCTGGCGACGGCCATGCTGATCTTGGGCATGGGACTGTTCACGCTCGGCGCGGAAATGTCCATGAGCAAGATCGGCAACTACATGGGCGCGAAGCTGACAAAATCGCGCAGGCTTGGGCTGATCCTGATCGTCAGCTTCCTGTTGGGCGTCGCCATTACGGTGGCCGAGCCGGATCTGCAGGTGCTGGCAGCCAACGTGCCGGAGATCGACAAGACGGTTCTGATTTTGACCGTCTCCGTCGGCGTGGGTATTTTCCTGATGCTCTGCATGGTGCGCATTCTGTTCGGCATTTCGCTGCGGCTGCTGCTGATCGTGTTTTATGTGCTGGTGTTTTTGGCGGCGTTCCTGTCCGATCAGGGCATTCTCGCCGTTGCGTTTGACTCCGGCGGCGTGACGACCGGGCCGATGACCGTGCCATTCATCATGGCGCTCGGCGTTGGCGTTGCGTCCATCCGTTCCGACGAAAATGCGAAAGCGGACTCGTTCGGCCTTGTCGGGCTGTGCTCCATCGGGCCGATCGCGTCGGTGCTGCTGCTGGGCGCGATCTACAAGACGCAGCCCGCACAGGCGGAAAGCGAGACTGCCGCCGCCATCACCAATACGGTCGCGCTGGGCCGGGATTATCTGCACGCCTTCCCGGAATATCTGAAGGAGGTCACGCTGGCGCTGCTGCCGATCGTGGTGTTCTTCCTGATCTTCCAAGTCGTCTCGCTGCGGCTGCGGAAGCTGCCGTTTTTGCGGGTCATGGTGGGCATTCTGTATACATACGCGGGACTCGTCCTGTTCCTGACGGGCGTGAACGTCGGCTTTTCGCCGGTCGGCTATGCGCTGGGCGCGGCGCTGACGGAGGGATGGAAGCTGTGGCTGCTCATTCCGCTGGCCATGCTGATG
>ERZ779916.178-NODE-178-length-12155-cov-5.39603_pt1 | contig 12155 bp, 11 predicted proteins | sample MGYA00511546_ERZ779916 | MGnify/ENA primary metagenome ERZ779916 (study PRJEB29588, sample SAMEA2142846) | human gut metagenome | biome: human gut; feature: human-associated habitat; material: faeces | place: Denmark | collected 2008/2010 ...
GCCCTTCGGGCGATGAGTATATAGCCGCCTGTCAGCGGCAGGCGTTACGGTACAACCTTCCCGCCCTCACAGTCATTCTGAGCGAAGCGAAGAATCTCGGTACACAGTACATTTGAGACAATCGGTGATAAATACCTATCGGCGGGAAGGGCCCGCTGCCTGTAGAGGCGAAAGCTATCAGCTTCCGGCTGCCAGCTCCTGGCTGATTCCGACTTGATGCTTTTAGATTCATAAGCAAAGAATCTCATTACCATGATTGGCCGCCTAACACGGTTAATCGACTAAAAGGAAGGCCTCTTATTGGGGAGGCTAGAGGCCAACTTCGGCTGACTTGGAGGTCCTATGCAGGACCTCCAAGCCGCCAAAGGGAGCGCTGCCGACAGGCAGCATACATAACTCCCTTTGAACCAGCCCGCTCTGTGGGCAGAACCTAAGCCGCCCAGGACGCCAGCCCGATGGCGGCTTGAACCCGGGCGCCGCAGGCGCCTGAACCCTTTTTACTTTCGGGAATACCGGCAGCCGCCGAAGTGCCACAATCGCCCCCAAATGCTGCAAAAGGCAGAGCTCCCACGAGCCCTGCCTTTTCTCCACTCCGAAAGAACATGCAGGGCTTCTGATTACAATTCCCTTCCCACAATAGGAGCCAGCTGTTTCAGCCGTCCCATGAGGTCATCAAAAGTCTCTGGCGTAATGGACTCCGCTCCATCGCACCATGCATGTTCCGGATCATTATGAACTTCACACATAATACCATCAGCCCCGGCAGCAATGGCAGCCATGGCCATGGCCGGTACCATCTCCCGATGGCCCGTAGCATGGCTGGGGTCTACGATAATAGGCAGGTGGCTTCTTTCCTTCACCACTTCCACCGCCGACAGATCCAGCGTATTTCTGGTGGCTTTCTCAAAGGTGCGGATGCCCCGTTCGCAGAGAATCACATTGTGATTTCCTTCGGACATAATGTATTCCGCACTCATGAGCCATTCCTCGATGGTGGCGGACATGCCCCGTTTCAGAAGCACCGGCACATTCAGACGGCCCACCGCCTTCAAAAGGTCAAAATTCTGCATATTTCTGGCGCCGATCTGGATGATATCCACGCCCTTTTCCAGGAACATACCGATTTTATCAGCACTCATCAGCTCCGTTACCACCGGCATATTTTCCTTATGGGCAGCGGAAATGAGAAGATCCAGGCCCTTCTCCCCCAATCCCTGGAAAGAGTAAGGCGAAGTCCTTGGCTTGAAAGCGCCGCCGCGAAGGATAGCTGCCCCCGACGCCTTCACCGCTTTCGCAATGCCGCCGATCTGCTCAGGCGTTTCAATAGAGCAGGGACCGGCCATGACCACCAGCTTCTTCCCGCCGATTTTGATGCCCTTCACATCCACCACCGTATCGGCCGGATGGAAAGCCCGGCTGGCCCGTTTGTAAGGCTCCTGCACCCGCATGACCTTATCCACCCAGGGATTGCTGAGGAAATCCCTTTCATCCAGGGCAGACGTATCCCCCACCAGACCCAGCACCACCTTGCTGGAACCCTTACTGCGGTCCACCTGGAAACCCCGGTCCCTCATTTCCTGTTCCAGCTGCTCAATCACTGTAAGCGGTGCGTTCTGTTTCATTACAATAATCATGATATTCCTCCTCTGCCTTCTCCAAGGCACCTTCAATTCTCCGGGACCCATGTCCCCTCTCTTCTAACTCCTATCCTTCTATCCTTCGTAAAAGAAAAGGACAGGCTCTGATGAGTCTGTCCTTTCATTCTGGAAATATCTTATCTGGAAAGGGAACGGGACTCATCACGGGCGCAGCAAAAGTAACCGAAGCCATAATAATAGCTCCAGCCAAAGACATCATATGCCATTCCTGCGTTCATGGAAGCCAGTCTCATCATTCCCTCTCCTTTCGTTAGAAGTTAGCTTAGTATAGGCTCACAAAGCCCCTTTTGTCAAGAGGCAATGGGGCCTTGGGATGCAGAAGAAAGAAGGCAGAAGCCGCCAAAGGTTCTGCCCCTCGCTTCCCGCGAGGGAAGCGACTCATGTAATCAAAAAAGAAGCGGTGGCCCCAACCACCGGCAAGCCAGTGGAGGATTTACAGGGGCCAAACGCTTCTTTTGCAGTCAGTATAGCAGACGCGCTTATCCGGAGTCAAGGACAGAAAAGGCCCTTGGCATGCAGAAAAAAGGAGGCAGAAGCCGCCAAAGGTTCTGCCTCCTTTTTGAAAACCTATCAAGAATCACAACACTCTCAAACCGGATATGATTCTACAGATTCTACCCCTGTGTTTTACCACTATCAAGAATCACAACACTCTCAAACAAGCGTGCCGGATACAAGCTGATTTCAGATGTTTTACCACTATCAAGAATCACAACACTCTCAAACGCGCGGTTTTGCCAGATTGCGCATTTCCGGGTTTTACCACTATCAAGAATCACAACACTCTCAAACTACTTCTCTTATTCTATCTTTCAATTCGTTGTTTTACCACTATCAAGAATCACAACACTCTCAAACTATTCAACCTTCCCATGGAGACGACCGGACGTTTTACCACTATCAAGAATCACAACACTCTCAAACATCTTTAATTGCTTTAACCAGAGTTTCAACGTTTTACCACTATCAAGAATCACAACACTCTCAAACTTCCTTGAACTGCTCGAACGCTTCCTTGATGTTTTACCACTATCAAGAATCACAACACTCTCAAACTGCTCCGGCTGTAGCATCAGGCGCCTGATCGTTTTACCACTATCAAGAATCACAACACTCTCAAACATCCGTCGTGTAAAGATGATGCTGGAAAAGGTTTTACCACTATCAAGAATCACAACACTCTCAAACTCACCGTATTCACCACAAGCAAAGAAACGAGTTTTACCACTATCAAGAATCACAACACTCTCAAACCCCCAGTGGGCACAGGCACAACAACGCCAGGTTTTACCACTATCAAGAATCACAACACTCTCAAACCCTCAAATTGCATTTTCATGCAGCAGTTCTCTGCAAGTGTATCCGCTTACACCCGGCGGCGCGGTTACTGACAGTGTATCATTATTCAAAAATCTGGCATAAATCTTTATCAATAATGAAGAGGTCCTCCGCCTCTATTGTATCATGGCAGGGCCCTTCCAAGAGAACAAAGTTGAGATTTTCTTCTTTGGCGTTTTCATAGAACAGCGGTCTTTCCTCCGGAGCCATGAGATTACGAAACCCATAAAAGGCGAAGGCCGTCTCTCCGCAGAGAATGTCCCAGGACTTCATGAAGATAAGCATTTTCTCTGCCAAACTTTCCCCCTGCTCTTCCAGGTGGACGTGGAAAGCCTTCAAGAGAGCTTCCAGATCCACATCCAGGTCATAAGTCACAGGCAGGGGCATGTCCATGGTCAGTTCTTCCAGCCATGTTTGGATCGCACTGCATAGTTCTTCCGATTTCCGTTCATATATTTCATTCTGTGCCTCTCCGGTAAGCCGCAAGAGAAGTTTTGTGGTCAGCTTGCGGTCATTCAGATCCATATCCCAGGGGCTGGCCACAAAAAGAAACCGTTTTTTCATATCAAGGATCTGACCGTCTTCGCTTAGCACGAAATTCCCAATGCCTGTCCTGCTTTCTTCTTCCAGTTCCTTCAGCGTATGATACAAACACTGCGGGTTTTCGATGGAAATGAGCGGCACCTTTTCATCATTCAGAATCACAGCCTTTTCCCAGTCCTGATGTACCAGTTTCATAGAATCACCAGCTTTTCATTGGTATCAATAATTTCTTTCTGCACATGCCCTATAATGAGCTCCATGCCGGCATATTGTTTTTCTGTGATCACCAGCACCTGTATCAGCCCCTCCTTCGGGCTGACAGAGCGGATATAGGAAATCACCGCTCTGGCCGCCGGAGGGTTCTGCACGATTTTGGTATACACTGATTCCTGCATCATCACGAAACCTTTACGAATGAGCTGCTTTCTGAAGCCCGTATAGGCCCGTCTTTCTTCTGCTGTTTCCACAGGCAGGTCAAACAGCACCATGACTCTCATGAATCTACCCTTCATCAGGCAGTCGATAAAAGGCAATAGTGTCCGGACCTTTTTCTTCCATAGCCCGGAATACACTGCGGCTGTAGATACCGATGGCCTGTGTGACGGTGGTGAGCCGGTCCTGTATGATGACCTTTTGATTCAAGATATTGATCAGATCCTTTTTATTGTCTGCCATGAGCTGATTCTCCAACGTCATAGATAACACTTCCCTGTCTACCAGGGGCCGGAAGGGCTCCATTAAATCGCTTCCCAGATTGAAGGGGTTGAATATATTATCATGAAACAGCCCCAGCTGGGTCATATACCCGGATGCCGCCGCTTCCCTGTTGCAGGCAGAAAGGATGATGGCATATCCATAGTTAAGCGCACCATTCACTGCGGAAGGTTCGCGGCGAGAGAATTCCCTGCCCCAGAGAGCATTGAAGTACACTTTGGCCGCATGGCCTTCTCTGTTGGTGCTGTCTCCTTCTTCTACACTTTCTTCGTAGGCCTCCAGCATGGCAGCTTCCTTATGGTGGCCATATGCCATCAGTACCCGGGCCTGGTTTTTGATTTTCTCCCTGATGATGGCTTTCCAGACCTGTGCTTTCTTTTCCAGGTCCCACCGGATTTGAGTGCGAATCTGGCGGCTGGAGTCATAGCTGCCGCAGTAGGGCAGTACTTCTCCTGCGGGATTTCTCTTTTCATCGCAAAAGATAATCTTGATTTTCCGTTTCAAACATTCGCTTACCCATACGCCTGTAAAGGCGGCTGCCGGGGTGGCAACAAGGATGGTACCGATTTCATCCATAAAAACGCGGTGTACCTCTTTTTCACGAATCACCATGTACCCCATGCTGTATTCCACCTTGGCCCGATTGGTAAGAACCACCGTGCGCCAGCTCATTTTTCACCAAAGGGCGCCAGTAAGATGCGTTTTTCAAAGAATCCGGTAACAGATTGCTCAATCAGGTACACGTGGTCCTTTGGATAAATCTGTGTGCTCATGGTTAAGGCACCTGCATTTTTTGCTCCGCCAATTAAACGTAAATCAGCATTTGTGGCATTGCACTGACATAAATGGAGAATTTCACCAATAAGTTTGCATTTCTGCTCCGGAGATAAGCGATTGAATGTCTCTTCCCCCTTCTTCAGTACAGCTGCCTGTTTTCCCAGTTTGACTTTATAAATCTGGTTTGTCAGTTTATCCTCAAATACATGATATAAACGATTTAAGTCTTCCTCCTGTATGTTATCAAAGGGATTAATGGAAATCTCCTCCCCCTTTTTAGACAGGACTGCTCTTTGATTAAACTTGAGAATCTTCTTCAATACAGCAGTGTCAGCCTCATTAATACAAAGCTGTTCTGCATTTCTTAATGAAAATGTCTTACCGTTTTTCCCGGAAAGATGCGCCTTAAAACCATTAATTTCCAGAAGGGACTGCACTGGTATATGTCCAAGACAGACTAATGGATGCTCCATCTTTGTTCCATTCTTTTTCCACTGCTTCTGTATATAAGTTTCCTTATCTTTATTGCTTTGGATATTGTTTCTCAAAATCAATGGAATCGTTTCCAGGGTATACACTGTATTTTCATTTAATTTTGACTGAGTTAATACAAAGTAGGCTGCTTTCGCCTTGTTATACCCGCCGTACTTTCCTATATCCGATACCGGCGAATCTCCCTTAAGCGGTACCTGTCCTTTTCCTTTCTTCATGATGTTCTGGTCAAAAATTCCACCTTTGCCTTCAAGAGGCATTCTTGTGAAAAGGATATTATTTTTCCTCATCCATTTCCGCACGGTTCCCATGGTACCTTCATGACCGTCTATCACCTGGCCTTTTTCGTCTTTTTCAGCAGGGATCCAGGCATCTACGCCATTGCGGCTGACTTTGTGTCCATACAGGGCTTCTGTATTCAGGCTGTACACCGGATGATTTCCTTTAAGAAAGTGAAGGGGATTGGCGGTAAAGCGAGTGTCGAAGACATTTCCTACCACAATATTCAGGTATGCATCCTTGGCGTGGTGGTAGTCGTTCATATCACGTACCTTGATGAAGCCTCCATATTGGCGGAAGCGGGATGCGTTGCCTGCTTTGGTGTAAACGATCCGTGTCTGTGGATAGGCTTTGCTCAAAAGCTCTGCGCAGGCTTTCGTGCTCTGCCTTGTTTCCACCAGCTGGCGGCCGATGAAGGCTGCCTTTTCTGCATCGGAAAGTGGTATCGTTCTAGTGAGGCGATTGTATTTTTCTTTGGAAATCAATTCTTTTTCAAGGAGCATATGCCAGAAAGGTCTCATTTCTTTTTGGATATCCTGAATGCGAATCTGCTGTCCGCTGATATAGCAGCCGTCCAGGGCGCTGCTCAGGGGATAGGTATCTCCTTTTTTTGCATTGACCGTCTTTTCTACCAGCACCCGGTTGTCCAGGCTGTCATCACCGGTAAGGGACTGGGGATAGATATGGTCGATATCATATACGTTGCGGTCAAAGAGCCGGTTAATATCGATGGGCTTTCCTGTATACATGGAGCGGCCCATCTGGGTATAGTAAAGGTAGAGTCTATCGCTTCGGAAATCTTCTTCCGATTTCCCTTCCAGTTCTTTGGCCCAGTCTCTGGTATCATCTCTACACTTTTTATAAAGTGCCTGGAGCCTGGCTTTTCTGGAAATCGTTCTTCTGCCTTTCTCCCCATTTTCCCGAGCCATTTCGATAAAGATTTTGGAAGGTTCTTTCCCCGTAATTTTCACGATTTCCCGCACAATTTTCAATGCCTGCCAGAGCGGTCTCCTGACAGCCGGCGAAATATAGAGATCTTCTACATCCTTATAGGTAATCCTGCCCTGTCCTTCTTCTTTCCTGTTTCTTTCTTCAATGGCCTGTCCGTAGCCAAAACGGCTGCCTAAAAGTTCCATAAGATTATAGGAGGTCTGCCTCATGGCTGAAATGATATTCAGCACTTCTCCCGAGGTATGATCTACGAGAACTTCGCAGCTGTCCCCGTCTGCCGGCAGGAGATGGACCAAGAATTCCCTGGACAGTCTTCCCCAGCCATCATAGGAAAGGCGGGTAAGGGATGTCAGCTGCTCGGGGGTCAGATAGGAAAATTCACGGTGGAGACGGTTTTTCAGCATCTTCTTATCCCCACCGAAAATGGTGATGTCTTGAATCATCTTTTCTGCGTCTTCACGGCTAAAATCATTTCCCAGAATATGTTTCATGTCAATCAGGGAAGACAGGCTGCTCTTAAAATCTCCATCCAGTCCGGAGATGGATTCTGCTTCTTTTTTATCTATGCCTTCTGATACCAGGTATTTGATAAATTTTGTCCTGCTCACATGCTTATGGCGGCTGAAAAGATTGTCCATTACCTTCTCTTTCAGTCTGAGCGGCAATTTCTGCATGGTTTCCCCGATTCTGACATTGTTCAGCTCATTCAGAACTGTAAATTCAGAATAGAGCAGGGAATTTTTCGGCAGCACATCTTCACCAATGAGATAGGTACATTTATTGGTCAGATTGCGGATGAAACCTTCTGCCGATTTTTCAATATCTATTTTTTCAGTAAAGTTCCAGGGGTACACTTTTCCCTGCTTATCTTTTTTCACTACCCAGCAGCTGCCTGCATGTTCATTGATGGGTCCTACATAGTAAGGAATGCGGAAGGTAAAGAGGCTGATAATTTTGTCGGACACGGTACCGTATTGATCCTTTACTTTCAGGAAAGGCAGATAGGCTTCCGCTTTGGAGAGAATGATTTTTAATTCCTGCAAATGCAGCTGGTAGGGGATAGCTCCATTTTCTACGGAAACTGCTTTAGGCAAAAAGGTTCCCTCTTCTAATTTATTTTCGATATTCTTTTTATCCGGGCTGTCAGGTATATTCTTCAAACAGGATTTCACTGTTTTTATAAATTCTTCATGGTTGAATTTTTTATACGGAAATGGTAATTTTTTGCCATTTGTTTTGCAGGCTTTTACATAATCACTATAATTTGTAGTTTTTTCTTTCGTTTTTTTACCTTTCGGTTCTTCATCTTTTGGTTCTTTAAACATTCGATTGTAAGCACTGCGGTCCTGTTTGAGTACTTTTTTTAATAATGCAAGGTCTTCTTTATGCTTATCATAAATTTCAATTTTAGCTTCTGAGATATACTTATGACCCCTCATGAGTTCAGCCAAAAAAGACCAATTATAGAGATCATGCAGGGCGGCAATCAAATCATAGCGATCTCCCAGCTTTGCTATGATTTCCGGTTTATCATTTTCAAACTGGCTGTCGGAAAAACTTACCTTGTTCTTACTAAAATCTTTCAGTCCTTCATCCTTAAATATTTTACTCAGGGTGGCTTGTCCACCGGCTGCCAGACTCATCATGTCTTTAAAATCATTATCTTTACTTCTGCCCAGGCACTGTGCCAGTGCTAATGCCTTATGTTTTACTCCCAGTTTTTTATCTTTGCAAAGAGCTTTCATTTCTTCCTCTTTGCCCATATCAAGGGATTCTCCTTTGATATGCTCCAATGCATTGCCAAAGGCTGCAAAACTTTCCTCAAACCCGGACACGCCATTTTCATCCACCTGGAAATTTTCAAATAAAAAATGTCCGCGATGTTTCAGGATATGATGGATAGCCAAATAAACCAGCCGCACATCAAAAGGATGATTTTCCGTCATCAGGGCATGGCGAAGATGGTAAATGGTAGGATATTTTTTATGATAGGCTTTGTCATCATAATCATCATCATTGAAAAGACTATTTGCCTGCCTAATGGATTTATCTTCTTCATGCAGCCCACTTTCATTCAGCCTTTGATAAAAGCCGGGATCCTTTTTGCAGATTTCCTGGGCAAATAATTCCTGAAGCAGATCGATACGCCGGGATCTTCGTTCGATTCTCCTGCGAGCAATGCGATGCATCCTCCGGTCCTCCGCCGTCTGGGCTTCATCAAAAAGGCGGATGCCCCAGAGAGCCTTACCATTTTTCTTGATGATTTCATAATTTTCATCCGTTACTGCCCATCCTACGGAAGTCGTTCCCATATCCAGACCGATAAAAATTTTTTTAATTTCTTTCATCATTGACACCCTCCCTGAAATGGAGTATCCTGTAGATGTCAGGATAACTTACCACTATCCGATCACAACACGAGTTCAAATAAAAATTTATTCAAATCGTCACTTCGGTGACCCCACAGTGTGTGGATAAAAGAGCTCCTTCGGGAGTTCTTTTTATTTGCCCGATTTGAGCCACAATAAAAGGTCCCGTTATTTCATATCTCAAAAGACATGAATAACAGAACCTGAAAAAGCGTGTCTGTTTTCTTTCTGTTTTTCTAGCCATCATTATAATCATCCCTTCTCTATGCATAAAAAAGGATTTTCTATGAACTCAATTTATCATTAAACCCATTATATCATGTATGCTCAGTCTGCGTTTTTGATTCATTCACATATGGCGCCTTCTATTTTTATTATACTCATCAGCATGACATCACTTGTCGCTTCATCCAAAAAATCTAAATTTTTATAAAAATTTAATCTGCATAGCAGGATAAACAGGCTGTATCCCCAAGGAAAGGAACAGAAAAACAAATTTATTCTTCCTCTGCTTCGTGCAAAACGCCCCCGAACGCACAAAAACTTCCTGAAATCTTCGGATGTCCCAGGCAGGCACCTAAAGGCCCTGGTTTTCCGAAGTTTCAGGAAGTTTTTCGATTGATTTCTTATATTTTTCAGCCGGCTGAGTAGAGAAGCGGACATTCCGATGCCCGGTCATCCCGCTTTCCATGGTTGCGCGCTGGCGGGATCTGGCGGCCGGGGATGGGCTCCCCTCGCCTCTCTGTCCATATAGTCCAAAGGGATGCGGTTTCCTCTCATGACCTGTTCCACAGGCCGGCCGCTTTCATCTGGAGGCGCACTTTGTCTTCGGGTATGGAGAAATCGCTACCGAAGAGTTCGTGGGTCACATATCGGGGTTCTACGCAGTCCACGATGTCCCTGGCGGCGCTGGTGGTGAAGGGGCGGTGCTGGTCTATGGAGATAATATGGCGGCTGATGATGTCCGGTGTCACCGAGGCGGGGATGGTGCCGGGGAGGCTTCTCTGATAGGTGCCGGAGAGGGAACAGCTGAGGTGGATGCCCAGGATGAGGGATTTCATGGAGCCCAGGCGGTTCACCACGTCTTTCACATAGCAGGCTCCGTCTTCTTCTGTGGCAAGGCGGGGGTTCGTATTCATCAGGTGTCCCGTATCCAGCATGATGCCGGTGTTCTTTCCGGGAAGGAGGGAGAAGAAATAGTCCACTTCTTCCGGCTCCAGGGTGTAAAGGCCGGGCCAGAAAATATTTTCAAAAAGTACTGTCACCGACGGTGGCACTTCGGATGCCACGGCGCTATACACTTCGGCCTCCGCTTTCAGCACATCCCGGCTGCTGTAGCGGAAGCGGCGGGTCCAGATCTCGTCCAGAGAGCAGTGGGCTACGTGCCATACCAGGTATTCCGGTTTTTCCGCCAGGGCGGCGCGGATATTCCTGCGGATTTTCTCTATCCACGCTTCCACCGTGGTGCCGCCGAAGGTGTCTATCAGGGACTGCTTCGTGGGGAAATCTTTTTCGTAGAACTCCTTTTTTCCCAGATAGAAATCCATCCAGTCCGGCCAATAGGCCAGATGGCAGCCCAGGGTGATCCTGTCCGCCGGATGGAGTGCAGGCTCCGTGCCGTATATGAGGTTTTCTATGCCATCCAGATGGAGCTTCCTCAAGGTCTTTTCTATGTCTTCTTCCCTGGCATAGGGCATCATGTAATGGCTCACTGACTGTTTCATGCTCTGCCTCCTGATGATCCGATTTCTTTTATTACTATAACACGTATGGTTTGTGCCATGTAAGATGGGCCATTGACAGAGACATCGGCGAAGCTGCCCGTTCCGACGGGAAAACGGGGACCTTTCGCCCCCTATCGTCTCCTTTCTTCCATGATGTATAATATAGGTAAGTTAAGAGTATTTGAAAGAGGTGCTTCGGATATGGATAAAATTCATATTAACCTTGGTAAGGATTCTTACGACATCCTCATTGATACAGGGCTGGTGCGCAAGGCGGGGCCTGCTATCCGGGATCTGACGGGCGCGGAGAAGGCGGCCATTATTACGGAGGACGGCATTGATAAGCTTTACGGCATGAGTCTGGTGAAGTCTCTGGAGGAGGCGGGGGTCCGCACCCAGATGATCGTAGTGCCTTCCAGTGAAAAGTCCCGGACCCTGCAGGTGGTGCGCCGGGTGTACGGGGCTCTGGTGGATTTCGGCCTGGGTTCAAGCGATACCTTAATCGCCCTGGGCGGGCGAGTGGTGGGCGATATCACCGGCTTTACGGCGGCCACCTACCACCGGGGGATTTCCTATGTCCAGTTCCCCACGTCCGTGCTGTCCCAGATCGGCAGTTCCATCGGCGGCAAGGTAACCCTGGATCTGGATATCCCGGCAGGGAAGAATGTGGTAGGCACTTTCTACCAGCCCAAGGCGGTATTCGTTGACCCGGGCATGGCAAAAACCCTGCCCCGCCGTTATTTCCACAACGGTCTGGGGGAAGCGGTGAAGTTGGGCTGCGTGGCGGACAAGGCGCTGTTTGAGCTTTTTGAGCAGGTGTCGTCGGACATGGATATCTACCGGGTGCTTCCGGAAATCATCCGCCGCTGCTGCGCCATCAAGGCTCATTATGTGGAAATCGATCCTTTCTCCAAGGGAGAGCGGCGCATCCTCGATTTCGGCCACACCATCGGCGGTGCCATCGAACGGTGCCTTCGGTATAATGATGCGGAAATCACCCACGGCGAGGCCACGGCCATCGGTATGTACCTCATTACCCGCCGTTCGGAGCTGGAGGGCCTTACCAAACGGGGCACCACGTCCCGGCTGGAGTATGTGCTGAAGTCCCTGTCCCTGCCTATCAGCACCACGGTGCCCTACGATATCCTCTATGAGGCTGTGAAGCATGACAAGAAAATCAAGGGCGATGTGATCCAGATCACCCTGATTAAGGAAATCGGAAAAGGGTTCCTCTATACCCTTCCGGTAAAGGAAATCGGACAGTTCCTGAAGAGCTGATGAGCGGAACGCCCTGACGGGCGCGAGGGTTG
>ERZ779916.204-NODE-204-length-11166-cov-1.7426_pt1 | contig 11166 bp, 10 predicted proteins | sample MGYA00511546_ERZ779916 | MGnify/ENA primary metagenome ERZ779916 (study PRJEB29588, sample SAMEA2142846) | human gut metagenome | biome: human gut; feature: human-associated habitat; material: faeces | place: Denmark | collected 2008/2010 ...
TTTCGTCTTTTCTTTTTTTATTTTGTTATATGTTCTTTTTGCACTTTTGTTTTTTCTTCAATCTCTTTATTCACATCAAATTTCTTACCATGGTGATACGGGAATATCTTGAGGAATATCCATGCTGCAACAGCTCCGATAGAATTGAGAATTATATCCCCCATTGTATCCATGAGCGGCCATCTTTCGATATTCTTAGGATCAAAGAGAGTTGCTTCCTTTGAGGTTCCTTTTGCAAGCTCGTAGCACCAATGCTGAGCATCGCCGATTGTGCCCTTTTCGGGGTTTGTCATAACCTGATCCATTGTGAACTCAATAAGCTCCCAGCAAGTCGAGACAAAGAAAGAGAAGCACAAGGCACAAAGCAGTGCAACCGGAATTGAAACAGGCTTGTTATCCCGCTTTTGCATTGCAACAACTACCTCATAACCGAGAAAAACGCAAAGCCCGCCGCTTAGCAGATGCATTCCGGAATCCCAAAATCTTGAATCATAATAGAAATTAAGAAACTTTCCGCAGAATGAAGCGGCAAAAATCATAACTATTGAAAAATCCTGTATTAGTGACGGCATATGCCTTACAAAACATTTTTCGGGGAACAACATAAAGATTTCCCAAGCAAACATTGCAATAAAGTTTGCACCGACCTGAAGCGGATCGGAAATATCAAACGGCTTTTTGAAAAATCCTGCGATAAAGGCATAGATCATGAGTGCCCTGAAAATCCACCAGAAAACAAGCTCCCATGTTTTGCAATTTGACTTAACACGGCCGATATACTCTTTCATTACATCACCCTTTTTAAAATTCGTTGATATGTGCGTCTTTCATAATACGACAAAAGAATGTATTTGTCAATAATTTATTCAAGCTCGTCTTCATAGTCTTCTTTTGAATAGTCGAAGTTTTCGTCTATCTCTACCCTGCCGAATTTTCTGCGTTTGGAGTAATCTCCCCTGCTCCTCTTGTAAATATTATTTGTGAAGCAGGTGCTGTGCTTTCCGTTATGGTGGCAAACATGACCTTTCTGCTGAACGCTCATGAGCAGAGCGTCGCCGCCGCAGTTAAGGTCAAGCGACATAAGCCGCTGAGCATTACCCTTTTCTTCACCGAATTTATAAACCTTATCGGTTTGTGAATCATAATAATATGCCCTGCGCGTTTTGAGTGTATACGCAAAAGCTTCCTTATTCATATATCCGAGCATCAGCACTTTTCCGGAGCCGTGTTCAACCGTTATGACGGGCATTGTTTTTTTATTTTCCCAAAGCTTGTAAAGATCAATCATTTATATTTCCTCCCTTATTAAAATCCAAAAAAGCTCATCTGTGTGCTCTGCGGCAATCCCTCAAGAGCACCGCATGAGTCGAGCGTTTCCATAACCGACTTGCTGATTCCGGCACGCTGCTGAAGATCGTCACGGGACATGTACTCTCCCTCGCCGTCATCTCTTGCTTTCATGAGTGCAACAGCCGCAGACTCGCCGGTGCCGGCCATGGACATGAACGGCAGTCTGATTTTTCCGTCCTCCAATTTATAAACCGTTGCATGAGATTTATAGAGGTCAATCGGCAGGAATTCAACACCTCTTGCCATCATTTCATTGACTACCTGCATTGCGACATACATGTTTTCTTCCTTTGCCGTCGCTTCATGACCCTTATTTATAATCGAGTTCATAAGCTGCTTAACAGCTCCCCTGCCCTCCATAATTGCGACTGTATCCAGGTCTTCACCTCGAACCGTCATATAAGTCGCATAATATTCCGTCGGCTTATATACCTTGTACCATGCAAGACGCATTGCGGCACTGACATACGCCGCAGCATGAGCCTTCGGGAACATGTACTTAATTTTCATACATGAATCAATGTACCAATCCGGAACGTTATGTTCCTTCATGGCTTTTATATGTGCTTCCGTCAGAAGCTTTGTTGCGTTACCCTTACGGACAATCTCCATGATTTTGAATGCCATATCAGGTTCAAGACCCTTGTGCATAAGGTAAACCATGATATTATCACGAGTTCCGATAACCTCGGAAATCGTGCACGTGCCGTTTTTGATAAGCTCCTGGGCATTGCCGAGCCAAACGTCAGTTCCGTGAGAAAGTCCTGAAATCTGAAGCATGTCGGAAAAATTCTTCGGCTTTGCTTCCATAAGCATACCTCTAACAAACGGCGTGCCAAGCTCCGGAAGCGAAAGTGTACCGGTTTCACAGCCGATCTCCTCCGCCGTTACTCCAAGCGGTTCCGGTGATGTCAGCAACTCATAAAGCTTCGGGTCGCAGATATCAACGTCGAAAACGTTGATACCCGTTGAATCCTCAAGATGCCGATAAAGCGTCGGAACATCGTGACCGAGGTTATCAAGCTTAAGAATTGTATCATGAAGCGAATGGAAGTCGAAGTGAGTTGTTCTCAGTCCGCCGGAAACATCGTCCGCAGGGTGTTGAATCGGAGTGAAGTCCTCGGCGTCATTGCTTGCCGGAACAACGACCATTCCGCCGGGGTGCTGACCGGTCGTTCTCTTAACTCCGGTGCAGCCCTTTGTCAGTCTGTCTTCTTCGGCACGGTTAACCGTTATTCCCTTGACTTCAAGCCATTTTTTAACAAATCCGTAAGCAGTCTTATCGGCAATAGTACCGATCGTACCGGCCTTAAATGTATGGTCAATTCCGAAAAGCTCCTCGGTATATCGGTGAGCATAGAACTGATATTCACCGCTGAAATTAAGGTCAATATCGGGCTGTTTGTCGCCCTTAAATCCCAGGAATGTTTCAAACGGAATATCGTGACCGTCACGATGCATCGGAATTCCGCAATTCGGGCAATCCTTAGGCGGCAGGTCGTAGCCCGAACCGACAGAACCGTCCATAAAAAATTCCGAGTGCTTACATTTTTTACATATATAGTGCGGCGGAAGAGGGTTAACCTCGGAAATACCTGCCGCATGTGCAAGCCAGCCGAACCTCTCGAGCCGACATAATAGCCGTGCTCCTCGGAGTTCTGAACAAGTTTTTGTGCAATCATGTAAAGAACGCCGAATCCGTTGGAGATAATTGATTTCAGCTCTTTTTCAAGTCGGTTTGCAACATTCTCGGGCACAGGATCGCCATAATCCTTCTTTGTTCTCTCCCAGCAGATACGGGTAAGATCTTCGTCTGCACCCTCAAGGCTCGGAGGGAACGTTCCTCTCGGGAACGGCGTCATACCGCTTTCGCAAAGGTCGGCGATTTTATTTGGGTTGGTAATAACAACTTCTTTTGCTGTCTCCTCGCCGAGATATGCAAACTCGGCAAGCATTTCGTCTGTCGTCCTAAAATAGAGCGGAGCCTGTTGAGATGCATCCGAGAAGCCCATTGATGTCATAAGAATCTCACGAAAAACAGCATTGCCGGGGTCGATGAAATGAACGTCGCAGGTTGCAACAACCATTTTACCGAGCTTATCCGCTATGTGAATAATCTGTCTGTCAACATTTTCCAAATCCTCAACAGTCTTGAAACGTTCGTAACGCTCATCCTGACTGCGAAGCATAAAAGCGTTGTTGCCGTTGGGCTGAATCTCAAGATAGTCATAGAAAGAAGCAATCCTGAGAACATCATCGTCACTTTTTTGGTCGACAAGCGCACGGTAAAGCTCACCTGCCTCGCAGGCACTGCCGATAATAAGTCCCTCACGAAACTGCATAAGTCTGTGGCGGGGAATCCTCGGTCTGCGCTTAAAAAATTTAAGGTTTGAATCCGTTATTAGTTTATAGAGATTTTTAAGTCCCTGCGTATTCTTTGCGATTATAATTATATGATAGGTTTTTTCGGCACGGACTTTATCAATGTATTCGGCCGGGATTTCATCATCAACGCCGAAGCCGTAATCATCATAGAAAGCGTCATCGTCAACGAGGTAGCCCTCCATGCCGTAAATAATCTTTATTCCTGCTTTGGCGGCAGTGTTGCACGCCTCCGGGAAAGCCTGAACAACACCGTGGTCGGTAATTGCAATAGCCTTGTGACCCCATGCTATTGCACGGCTGACAAGCTCCTTTGCACTCGTCATACCATCCATTGCCGACATATTTGTATGCAGGTGAAGCTCCACCCGCTTTTCCGGTGCGTTATCCTGCTTCTCTATTTTTTCAATCTCGGTAACAGCCCTTGCGGTGATGAGATATGTATGCATATAGGTGTCCATGTTTATTGCACCGCGGACAAGAACGGTCTTTCCGTCCTTAAGATTTTCTACCAAATCTTCACACTTTTTCTTCTCGCCGAAAACCTTAACCGGATATGATGAGGTATAGTCTGTTATGTTAAAATTGATTATGCTGTAGCGGCCGTCTTTGGACTCTCTCGTTTCGAGGGAGAACACATCACCCCAAACGACAACCTCTCCGTCCTCGGGCAAGCATTCCTTAATCGGCTTCGGCTTACCCTTAACGAGCGTACCAAAAAGCGGCTTTGCGTTCGTAATCGAAATCGGCAAATCGTCGTAAGTTCTTTCTTTCGGCTTTTTCTGAACAGGTGTTTTGGAAACGGCAACGGGATTTGCCATCGGTGAAGCAACGGCAATCTTTTGATTTTCCTTTTTCTGAAGCTCTTCAAGCACCTTGATATCGTCCTGAGCCGAAACATTGCTGACAAACTCAACAGCTATCAACCTTTCAAATCGACGGTCAATCGTCTGACGGATAAATTTGTCACAGCCGAGATTAACAAGCACGTCCTTGCCATTCGCCGCAAGCTCTACGGTCAGTTTATCCCCGTTGAGGTTGTAGGTAGCTCCCTCAAGAATAGTTCTTGACGCCGGAAAATGCTCATAAATCTCCTTAACAAAGCTTGCCATGTAGTTTATATCAAAAGTCTCGGGAGGGAAATGCATTCCGAGGTCAAGCCGGTGCAAATTCATCACACGAATAAGCTCCGCTCTCGCCTTTTTGATTACTGCCGAGTCAATGGGTGCAGGAAAACTGACGAGCATGCTGACACTGCGTTCGGCAAGGCTCGCCTCAATGCTTTCAACCGTTGCAGAATCAAAATACGCCGCAACGCCCTGATCTATGTACTCGCCGAAAAGGCTGAGAAAACTGACTTCTTTCAAAATTACACTCCCAAATTATCTAATGCAATACCGTACAATTCAGATGTGCGAATTGCTTTACATCTTATCTATTTCAGCCAGCAACTCACTGACAATATCTTCTTCTTTAATCTTCCTGATAATTTCGCCCTTTTTGATAAGGACTGCACAGCCGTCGCCGCCGGCAATTCCGATATCGGCTTCTTTCGCCTCTCCCGGTCCGTTGACAACGCAGCCCATTACCGCAACCTTTAGCGGCTTATGACAACCCCTGAGTGCATTTTCAACCTCACCGGCTACCTTGATAAGATCAATCTTGGTTCTGCCGCAGGTCGGGCAGGAAACGATTTGAACACAATCATTTCTGAGATCAAGAGCCTTGAGAATATCAAGTCCCGCATAGACCTCCTTTATGGGGTCGGCAGTCAACGAAACTCGAATGGTATCGCCGATTCCGTGCATGAGCAGACTTCCTATGCCTGCACTTGATTTTATAAGACCCATACGCTCCGTGCCGGCCTCGGTAACGCCAAGATGAAGCGGATAATCACATCTTTCGGCAACGGTTTCGTATGCCTTTATCATATTACCGACATTAGACGATTTAATTGAAATTACAATGTCGTCAAAATCGAATTTTTCAAGCAATGAAGCATGGTACATTGCACTTTCTGCCATAGCTTCGGGAGTCGGTGCACCGTATTTTGCAAGAATTTCCTTTTCGACCGAGCCTGAATTTACACCTATACGAATAGGAATATTTCTTGAACGACACGCTTCAACAACCTTCTTCACCCTGTCGTCCGAACCGATGTTGCCCGGGTTTATGCGCACCTTGTCAACTCCTGCCGCAACGGCTTCGATAGCAAGACGGTAATCAAAATGAATGTCCGCAACAATAGGTACACTAACTGCTTCTTTGAGAGCGGGAATAAGCTTCACTGCGTCCATATCGGGAATTGCACCACGAATAATCTGACAGCCTGCTTTTTCAAGCTCGACAGCCTGCTTAACGCTCGCCTCGATATCGTGTGCAGGTTTGTTGAGCATTGACTGCACCGTTATCGGAGCGTCACCGCCGATATAAGTGTTGCCGATTTTTATTTTTTTCGTTTTTCTTCGTTCCATTTTAATACCTCGGTTTAGGTAAAAAGTTTTTCTGTTTTTCTTTATCCCCTCCCCTTGATTCAAACAAGGGGAGGCTGATATAGCAACAGCCTCAAATTATAATGAGTGTTTAATTATATCATCAATATAAACGCAAACGCCATCAAAATTATTTCTTATGGCATCATTGGGGATACGTATTACTTTTATTTTATATTTTGATATAAACTCCGTTCGTATTTTATCCTTTACAATCTCTTTCTCCTCATAGTGCTGTGAACCGTCCAATTCAATAACTGTTTTTGCCTTTGAGCAATAGAAATCAACAATATAATCTCCGATTGGCTTTTGTCTGTAAAATTTTACGGGATAGTTTTTTAAGAAATCATACCACAAGTGTTTTTCTTCTTGTGTCATGTTTTTTCTCAAACACTTTGCAGTTCCGACAAGCTCCTTGTTATACATCGTTTTCATAATCTCATGCCTTTAAAATTTATTCAAGCCTCCCCTTGTTTGAATCAAGGGGAGGTGTCGCATGAGCGACGGAGGGGATAAAGACCCCATTAAAAATCTTTGATTCCTCACTTCACAATCAGCGAGTAGATATCCTTAAACGTAATTGCCGCCATGAAGAGCAGGAGAATGACCATGCCTATAGCATGAACAAGGGATTCGTACTTCTGCTTTATCGGCTTTCTTCTGACAAGCTCAATGAGCAGGAAGAAAAGACGTCCGCCGTCAAGAGCGGGAATCGGCAGAAGATTGAACACCCCGATATTTATCGTAATAAGAGCCATTATGCTGAGAAGTCCGGTGTAATCTGCGGTTTTGACCGACTCCTGTGCCGCATCTGAAACATAGTCCACAACGCCGACGGGTCCCGAAACATCCTTAACGGAATATTTTCCGGTGACAAGGTCAAACAGGCTCAGCCAAACCATTCTGAAAATGCTGACTGACTCCTTAAAGGTATCCTTGAAAACCGTGCCGGCGGTCTTATCAACGCCAACCATAACTATCTTTGAGTATGGCATTTCAACATCGTTGATTTCAACCCTTTTACCGTCACGCTCAACAAGCAAATCAGCTGTCGAACCTTCGTCACGGCTGAGAAGATATGGCACATCTGTGTAATAATAAACTCTTTTGCCGTCGATTTTAATTATTTTATCCTTGGCCTTAAGTCCGTTATACTCTGCGACCTGCTTACCGTTGTCATTGAAGAAATTGACATAGTTCGTTCCGGAAAGATTATCCGAAGCACCAAGCATTATCGCAATTATAATAAGGCCGAGAATTATATTTACCATAGCGCCGGCTACAACAATTATTATTCTCTGCCAACAGGGCTTGTTGTTAAAGGCACGTTCGTCCGTGCTGTCCTCATCCTCACCCTCCATGCTGACAAAGCCGCCGATCGGCAGCAATCGCCATGAATATTGAGTTTCGCCCTTTTTCTTTTTAAGCAAGGTAGGCCCCATACCGAGTGAGAATTCATTTACCTTTACGCCGAAAATCTTCGCAAATGTAAAATGGCCTGCCTCATGTACCATGATTATTATGCCGAAAAATATTATCGCAAGCAGAATCGTCCATTTGCTCGCCAGTACAGATAAAAATCCTATTTTAATCGCCTCTTTCGTGAGCCGAGCGACCTCAGCCCATTATTTTTTCTTTCACATAACCCCTCGCCCAGTTATACATATCCAAAACGTCGCCGAGTTTATATGTATCAAATCGCTGAGCATTCTCAACGGTCTCTCTGACCAGTTCCTCAATCTGTAAAAACTTAATTTTACCCTGCCTGAAAGCAAGATTTGCTTCCTCATTTGCCGCATTTGCGCAGGCCGGGAAAAGTCCGCCGTCGTTGATTGCCTTTCGGCAGACATCGATCAAACCGAAGGTTTCATAATCAGGCTTATCAAAAGTAAGTGTGCCGTAGTCCGTCAGCGAAAGCTCCTTGACGGGCGACGGAATTCTGTTAGGATAAGTCAGCGCATACTGAATCGGAATTCGCATATCGGGAACGCCGAGCTGAGCAATAACGGAATTGTCGCAGAACTCAACAAGCGAATGGATAACGCTCTGACGGTGAACAACGATATCAATATCCCTGGGATTCATTGAGAAGAGCCAAACCGCTTCGATCAGCTCAAGACCTTTGTTCATCATTGAAGCGGAATCAATGGTAATTTTTGCGCCCATGCTCCAGTTCGGATGATTAAGAGCCTCTTTTACCGTTACATCAACAAGCTCGCCACGCTTTTTGCCGAAGAACGGACCGCCTGAAGCGGTAAGGATGAGCTTTTTAATCTCCTTTTTGTCTCGGCAGCCTTGCATTGACTGAAAGATAGCCGAGTGCTCGCTGTCAACAGGGAGAATACTTACGCATTTTTCTTTAGCAAGACCCATAACGAGCTGACCTCCGGCAACAAGTGTTTCCTTGTTTGCAAGAGCAAGCTCACTGCCTGCGTTAATTGCCGCTATTGTAGGTTCAAGACCGGCCATGCCGACAATGCTGTTGAGGACATAATCCGCTCCGCACGCAGCACATTCGCAAACGCCCTCCATGCCCGAAAGCACCTTTGTCGGAGTGTCCGCAACTCTTGTTTTAAGCTCGGCCGCCGCTTTTTCATCCACCATTGCGGCAAGCTCGGGCTTAAATTTTCTGATTTGCTTTTCAATCGTATCAACGCTGACGCTCGCCGTCAACGCCTTGACCTCATAGCCCTGCATCTCGATAACCTCGAGAGCCTGTGTTCCGATTGAGCCTGTTGAGCCGAGAACGGCTACGGTTTTACTCATAGTATCACCTTAAATTTTATTTTTAAAATGTTTCGATTATGCTGAGTATTCCGTACATAATCGGAAAAACAAACAGCGTACTGTCAAATCTGTCCATAATTCCGCCGTGGCCGGGAATCAGCTTGCCGTAATCCTTCACGCCGTAATTTCTCTTGATAACCGAAGCAGAAAGGTCGCCGAAAATGCTGATAACGGAAAGTACAAGCGAAATCGGAATGACCGCCCACCAATCCCAGAGGAAAAAGCTTCCGTCCGGGAAAAATTTCTTTGCAAACACAAAGTATAATCCGACATTCAACGCCGCAGTTAGGACAACTCCGCCGATTGCTCCCTCCCAGGTTTTTTTCGGGCTGACAACAGGGGTCATCTTATGCTTGCCGAAGAATACGCCCGTGAAATAGGCGAACATATCGGTAAGCCATGCGCAGAAAAGCGTAAACAATATGAGATAAACCACGTTCGCCTGAGTGTATCTTTCGTCGATAAGCTGAAGATCGTTTATTCTTACCCAACAGCCGAGCGACTCGGGAACGGCGATTGAGCAAAGAACGGAGATTGCAACCTGCTCAAACTTAACCTTGCCGTGCCACTTAACCATCATAATGAGCATGGCGATAATATATACGGCAAGAGCCGCAAACGGTGTGACATGAATTTTTTCAAGAAAATGATATCTGATTTCTATGGGAATATATGCGCCGACAATTATTGACGGAATTGCAAGCGGAAGCTTGACCTTCGCAACATGATTAAGCTCATAAACGGCAACGCCGCAGATGAACGCCATGAGTATCGGCAACGCCGCCGTATTCATGAAAAACATTACGGCGATAATAATGAGGGAATATGAAACTCCCGAAATAATTCTGGTTTTCATGTGATTTATCCTTTCATATGCTGAGACAATCGTTCGCAGTGCTTTTGCAATTCGTGAGCTGTACAAAGGTACTGCCACGAACAAACACAATTTTCTGCAAACTTTTGAGATTGAGGAAAATTTTTTCACAGGCGGTTTTGCAGTTTGGGCACTGTGCTGTTGCACTGCCCCAAGCGAAAAATCGGTTGTGGAACTAACCTCTGAATAAGTTTGTAAGAAAATTGTTCACAGTGCTTTTTGCAGCTTGTGAGCTGTACAAAGGTACTGTCACGAACTAACACAATTTTTTGCAAACTTTTGAGATTGAGGAAAATTTTTTCACAGGCGATTTTGCAGGTCTGGTGCTGTGCTGTTGCACTGCCACGAGCGAAAAATCGGTTGTGGAGAAATTTAACCAATCTCAAACGCCGCCGAAACGACGGTTGCGCTTATTATAATCGTCTATCGCCTTGTCAAGGTCGGCAGGAGTAAAGTCCGGCCAAAGAATGTCCGAGAACCAAAGCTCGGAATATGCCGACTGCCAGGTGAGAAAGTTTGAGAGACGGTATTCGCCACTGGGACGAATTATCAAATCCGGGTCGCTCTGGCCGGCTGTGTAGAGATGAGCCGATATGTCGGATTCCGTTATATCGGCCGGATCAAGCTCACCGGATTTAATCTTTTCACCAAGCTGCTTAACGGCATCAACAATCTCAAGCCTGCCGCCGTAATTGATAGCTATGTTCACATCGTATTTTTCAGCGTCCCTCGACTCTTCTTCTGACGTGTCGAAAAGATTGAGAAGATCCTCAGGAATACCCTCACGATGTCCGATAAAGTGCATTCTCATGCCCTTTTGGAGATTTTCGGCTTTCCTATCTTCGGCTTCATGCATATATTCACGGAAAAGATCCATGAGAGATGAAACCTCCTCGGGAGGACGCTTCCAATTCTCGGTTGAGAATGCATAAAACGTAATGACTTTTATTCCGATTTCTCCGGCATAGTCGCAAATTTGTTTGAACACCTTTGCTCCTGCCTTATGTCCCTCGGAACGTGATAATCCACGCTGTTTTGCCCAGCGACCGTTACCGTCCATAATTATGCCTATGTGGGCAGGTACTCTTCTTTCTTCCATAGAGCAATCAAGTCCTTTGATTAAATATTTTTAAATTTATATTTGAAATAATTTGAGATAAATTTTGAAATATAAAACAGCTTTTCTTTAAAGCTAAGTTCTTTGAGGAGCAAAAAATGCGGGACACATTTCATGAAAATTCTGTTCATCCGAGCGTAGCTGCTTTTCTCCGCCAACTCTCT